>VFSW01002428.1_pt1 | contig 28104 bp, 23 predicted proteins | sample 5358111 | NCBI WGS metagenome assembly VFSW01 (sample SAMN11554181, study PRJNA540505) | mine drainage metagenome | isolation source: sediment from site ElyBrook_90M | place: USA: Ely Copper Mine, Vershire, VT | collected 2017 | reverse complement strand
CCAAAATTGCCCCCTTGCCCCCCCACCAGCGTGGCTCCCACCGCCAATGCCATACCCAGGGCACCATAGAAGTTGCCGCGCCGTGCGGTTTCCTGCCGGGATAACCCCCCCAAGCTCAGAATAAACAGGATCGCTGCGGCGATGTATGAAACCGTCAATACTCCATTGCCCATGACTTAACCCTCAATCTTTACGGAACATATTCAACATGCGCTGGGTCACGCGAAACCCGCCGGCGATGTTGATGGTGGCAATGAGCACGGAGAACACCGCCAGCCCCATCACCGTCGAATCCGAATTGGCCACCTGCAGCAAGGCTCCCAACACGATGATGCCGCTGATGGCATTGGTCACGCTCATGAGGGGGGTATGCAGTGCCGGCGTCACATTCCACACCACCTGGTAGCCCACGAAACAGGCCAGCACAAACACCGTAAAGTGCGGTAGAAAAGCGGGCGGCGCATAGATTCCCAGCAGGAGGAAGAGCAACGCCCCGCCCCCAAACACCGTCATCAAGGTAGAGGTTTTGGCCGGACCGGAGGATTCCCCGTGCTTCGGTGCCACCGGAACCGCAGCTGCCGGCTTCGCCGGAGCAATGGCCGGTACCTTGAGGGGGGGCGCAGGCCAGGTGATAGCCCCCTGATGCACCACAGTGGCGGTACGGATGACATCGTCCTCCATATTGACCACCACCTGCCCATCCTTGGCTGGGGTCATATCCGTCAACATATGCCGCAAGTTGGTGCCATACAACTGGCTCGACTGGGCTGCCAGACGGCTGGGCAAATCGGTATAGCCGATTACGGAGACACCGTGGGCCACCACCACTTGACCCGGTACGGTACATTCACAGTTGCCGCCCTGTTCCGCCGCCAGATCCACGATCACGCTGCCCGCCTTCATGCTTTTCACCATGTCGGCGGTAATCAGACGCGGCGCCGGTTTGCCGGGAATCAGCGCCGTTGTGACGATGATATCCACTTCTTTGGCTTGAGCCGCAAACAGCGCCATTTCAGCGGCGATGAACTCTGGGCTCATCTGTTTGGCATAGCCGCCGGTTCCACTGCCTTCTTCCTTGAAGTCGAGTTCCAGGAATTCCGCACCCATGCTCTCGATCTGTTGCTTCACTTCGGGACGGGTATCGAAGGCCCGCACGATGGCCCCCAGACTGCTGGCCGCTCCAATGGCCGCCAAGCCTGCCACTCCGGCACCGATGATCATGACCTTGGCCGGGGGCACCTTGCCCGCTGCCGTGATCTGGCCGGTAAAGAAACGCCCGAAATGCTGAGCGGCTTCGATGATGGCGCGATAGCCAGCGATGTTGGCCATGGAACTCAAGGCATCGAGCTTCTGCGCCCGCGAAATGCGCGGTACAGCATCCATGGATAAGGCGGTGATGCCCTGGGCCTTGAAGGCCTCGAGCAATGGCGGATTTTGTGCTGGCCATAAAAAGCAGATCAACAAGCCCCCTGCACGCAACTCCCGGGACTCCAGTTCGCCACTCTGGGGATCGGTTTGGGGTGGCCGTACTTTGAGGACGATATCAGACTGTTGCCACAGATCGTGTGAGGTGGGAACGATGGTGACTCCCACTGCGGCATAGGCCTCGTCACTCCACTGGGCTGCCGCACCGGCGCCGCTTTCCAGCATCACCCCATAGCCCAGTTTCATCAGTTGGCCCGCCGTTTCCGGTGTGGCCGCCACACGCCGCTCACCCGCATGAATTTCGCGGGGTATCCCGATCTTCAACGCCATAAGTCCTGTCTCCCGTTGGGGGCTTCGTTGCGACCCCTTGAAAGTCGCTATTCTATCCTGACCCGTCCATTTTGGTGCGGAGAAGTTGTACCGGATAACCGGCAACCCGCAAGCGCTCCCACTCAAAGCCGGGACCGGGATCGGTTTTGCGTCCGGGAGCAATGTCCTGGTGGCCCGTCACCGCGCGTATCGGATAGCGTCTTCCCAAACCCTGCAACAGCGCAAGGAGGCTCAGATACTGGGCTTCGGTGAAGGGGCAGACATCGCTGCCTTCGAGCTCGATGCCAAGAGAAAAGTCATTGCATTGGGAACGGCCCTGCCAGAAGGACACCCCAGCGTGCCAGGCACGCGCCTCGGTGGCTACAAACTGGAGCAGTTGCCCCTCGCGCCGGATCAGAAAATGGGCGGAAACCCGCAGTCCCTGCAACGATACATAACTGGGGTGAGTACGCTGATCGAGCCGGTTGGTAAATAACGCTTCAATGTCCCTGCCACCAAACTGACCCGGCGGTAAACTGATGCTGTGAATCACCACCAGATACGGGACTTCCCCTCTGGGGCGCAGGTCGCAATTGGGCGAGGGGCAATGCTGCGCCCGCCGCACCCAACCCAGGTCATCCACGTCAAAGCTGGGCAGCCTATTCCCCGGCTCCATGATCAGGCCGGTCCCTCTCTCCGGTGCGCTTCACTGCAATACCAGTCCGACCCCCGCGCCAGGGCTTCATTTCGAGGCAGAAACAGTCCACAGTGCTGACACCGTACCATCTCCTGCGCTGCCGCCTCCTGGGCCGGAGGATTTTCCGGGGCAGCCGGACGTGGTCGCGACCCTGCCCCGGTAAAATTTGAAAAAGGGGATCCCGTTCTGGCTCCACGCCCCGTGATCTGACGGTACACCCAATATATGACCAGCCCCCATAAGATCCATTTCAACAGCATCTGCATTTCCTTCTGCTTGGTCGTCGCGCTTTCACAAATGGCGGATGACTGCCCCCGGATCTCACTTGACCCGGAAAATCCCTGTAAACTGGCAACTGGCTAACAGCCCCCAGTCCATGCAGCCATCTCAACGACTGACATCATAGCTCACTCACAGGTTTTATATTCATGTCTACCCCTCATGCGCATCCGCGCTGGAAAGGTTTTTTGGCCGCAGCCATCGTCGTTGCCTGCTGGAGCGGCTTCAATATCGTCTCCCGCATGGGCGGCAAAAGCACCCTGACCCCCTATGACCTCACGGCCCTGCGCTTTGGTGTCTCCGGTATACTGATGCTACCGGTCTACTTCCTCTCCAGAAACCCCCTGCCTCTGAGACAGGTGATCACCATCGCCTGCTGCGGCGGATTGTTCTACGCGCTGATGATCTATACCGGTTTTTCTCTGGCTCCTGCAGCCCATGCCGGAGTCCTGGTGAATGGCGGTATTCCCTTGGCCAGCGCGATGATTGCCTGGCTCTGGCTCAAGGATCGCCCCCATGGCGTCACTCTCCTAGCCCTGACATTGACCGCTCTGGGATTGGTCGTGATTGGCTTCTCCAGTTTCACTTCCGGCGCAGGCGCAGCCTCCCGGCAACCCCTGAGCTGGGTGGGGGATCTGTGCTTTGTGGGGGCAGCCTTGTCCTGGGCCTTCTACGGCCTGCTGGTGCGGGTGTGGAACATTCGCCCGCTGGATGCGGTCAGCGGCATTACCGTAGGGGCTGCGGTCCTGTACTTACCCCTGTATGTGCTGTTTTTGCCCAAAGGATTGGCCGGCGTGAGCACTTCCGCACTATTGCTCCAGGCCGGGTATCAAGGCATTGTTGCTGCGCTCATCGCCGCTTTCGGCTTTGCCTACGCCACACTTTCCCTGGGCAGTGGTATCGCTTCCATGATGCTGGCCATTGTTCCGGGAATCACCGCCCTGCTGGCCGTGCCCTTTCTGAATGAAGCGCTGACTCCCGTCACTCTGGGGGGCGTGGCTCTGGTTTCGGTGGGCGCCGCCCTCGGCGCATGGGTCAAAAAAGCAGCACCCACCCCCACACTGAAGCCGCATTCACCAGACTGACCAATACTGCAGCACTACCGATATCCTTGGCCCGTTTGGCCAGGCGATGATTTTCCAGCGAGATCCGGTCCACGGTGGCTTCCACCGCCGAGTTCAACAGTTCCACCAACAGCACCAGCATCAAGCTACCGATCAGAAGCGCATGTCCCTCTGCCGACGCATGCACCATCAGCGAAAGGGGAATCAGCACCCCGCACAGGGCCACTTCCTGACGAAACGCGCTTTCATGCCGATAGGCATCCACAAAACCGGCAACGGAATACCCCAAGGCATTCCAGATGCGTTTCAGCCCTTTTTTTCCTTTATAGGGACTTTCCGGGGGAATCATGGGGAAACAGCAGCCAATTCCGGATGGGACTTCACGACAGGATGCAAATGTTCCACAAACTGCCGGGTGGCTGCCGCCCAAGAGAACTTTTCTGCATGGGCACGGGCATCTGCACGGGATACCGTGAGGGCCGCCAGACAGGCTACGCGCAAATCCTCATGCATCACTCCCGCAGCTGAAGTCCCGACGACATCCAACGGGCCGGTGACCGGATAGGCCGCCACCGGGCAACCGCACGCCATGGCTTCCAGTAGCACCAACCCAAAGGTATCCGTCTTGCTGGGAAATACGAATACCGTGGCCGAAGCATACACTTCCGCCAGTTCCTGCTGATTCAAAACTCCCAGATAATTGACTGCGGGGTAGCGTTGTTTCAAGCTTGCCAATGCGGGGCCTTCTCCAGCCACCCATTTGGAACCAGGCAAATCCAGGGATAAAAAAGCTTCCACATTCTTTTCCACTGCCACCCGCCCCACATACAGAAATATCGGTGGGGTGGTCTTCAAACGCTGCACCTGCAGCACCCGGAACACGTCTAGGTCAACCCCCCGACTCCACAATACCACCCGCTTGAAACCATAACGCTGCAGGTCAGCACGCACCACCGGGGTGGGCGCCATGATCGCCCGTGAAGGCCCATGGAACCAGCGCAAAAAGGCATAGGTCCAGGAAAGGGGAAGGGCAAAACGGGCCCGTACATATTCTGGAAAGCGGGTATGGTAAGCCGTGGTAAAAGGCATATCGTGACGCAACGCATAGGCTCGAGCCGCTAGACCCAGAGGGCCTTCAGTGGCGATATGCAGGGCTTCCGGTGAAAATTCGTCGAGCAACTGTTTGACCTTGCTCCCCGGCAATAACGACAGGCGAATATCCGGATAAGTGGGACAAGGTATGGTCGTAAAACTCAGGGGAGTCAACATATGCACCGTATGTCCGAGCTTTTCCAGTTCGCGACGGGTATTTTTCAGGGTCCGCACCACCCCATTCACCTGGGGCTCCCAAGCATCGGTCACAATCATAATCCGCATGATTCATCCTCGTATTGATGGTTAATCATCACTCCTCTTGCTCTGCCAGACGAATGTGTCCCAAATTGAGGGGAGAATCCACCCGCTGATGCCATTCCACAATCTGCAATTCACCGTCCTCGGTTTCCACCAGAGCGGTCAAACTTTCCACCCAGTCGCCATCATTGCAATACAGCGCCCCATCCACTTCGCGAATCTCAGCCTTGTGAATGTGCCCGCATACCACCCCCTGACACCCTCGACGGCGCGCTTCATCCACCATGACCTGTTCAAAAGCCTGGATATAGTTCACCGCATTTTTCACCTGACTTTTGAGATACTGGGACACCGACCAGTAGGGCAATCCCATGCGGGCACGGGCTGCATTGAACCACTGGTTGAATTTGAGAATGAAGGTGTACAGCGTATCGCCCAGATGGGACAACCAACGCGCGTGGGTGGTAACTCCATCGAATAAATCGCCATGAACGACCCACAACTTGCGCCCATCGAGCAGGGTATGAACGGCATCTTCCTGAACTACGATATCGCCAAAGGCCATATCGCAAAACTGACGCATGAGTTCATCATGATTCCCTGGCACATAGACCACACGCGTCCCTTTGCGTGCCTTGCGCAGCAATTTCTGCACTACATCATTATGGGTTTGGGGCCAGTACCAGTTCTTGCGCAGTTGCCATCCATCCAGAATATCGCCCACCAGATAGATGGTATCGGCCTCGTTGAACCGCAGAAAATCCAGCAGATACTCGGCTTTGCAACCGGGGGTTCCCAAATGGATATCGGACAGCCAGAGGGTGCGATAATGGGTTACCATGCCCTGACCTTAGATCCACAAATGAATTCAGTTATCATGGGCCTATTGGGCCATAGCGGAATGACGCCACCATGACAGATTTGTGAAGATTTTATGTCTATTCAACCCGTTGCGATTTTTCGGCACACCCTCACGGAGGGCCCCGGTTATCTGGCCGATCACCTGGATCGACGCGATATCCCGTGGACTCTGATCGCCGTAGACCAGGAAGCGAATATCCCCCTCTCCCCCCTTTCCTTTTCCGGACTGGTATTCATGGGGGGCCCCATGAGCGTCAACGATGCCCTCCCCTGGATTCCCCCTGCCCTGTCCCTGATACGACAAGCCCGGGAACAGGGGGTGCCGATTCTCGGCCACTGTCTGGGGTCCCAGTTGATGTGCAAAGCCTGGGGAGGCACCGTATCGCCCAACCCCATCAAGGAAATCGGCTGGGGCACGGTGACCCTGGAGGACTCAGCCGCAGCCCGCGACTGGTGGGGTGACTGCCAATCCTTCGAGGCCTTTCACTGGCATGGAGAGACCTGGAGTTTGCCTGGAGGAGCGACCTTGCTGGCACGCAGCGCCCACTGCACCCATCAGGCGTTCGCCCTCGGGCCCCATCTCGGCCTGCAATGCCATGTGGAAATGACCTCTGAAATGATCGATGAGTGGTGCCGCAACGGCGCAGATGAAATCCTCGGGAACCCCGGCCCTGGAGTGCAGTCGGTCGCCACGATGCAGTCTGAAACGCCGCGCAACCTGGCGGCCCTGCAGGCCATAGCCGAGCGGCTCTATGACCGCTGGCTGGCAGGAGTGACTGGGCGCTGCAGGAGTTTGGCGTAGGAGTGGCTGTAGCGTTGAATGCGACGTTACGTCCAACTGCCTCCACTGCCTCCGGGCGACTGCCACGGAGGCGAGCCGTTGGAGAGCAGGGCGCCGATGACGAGACTCAGGAACGACACAAACAAGCTGGCAAAAAATGCTTCCCAGAAGCCTGACACGGTAAACCCCCGCACCAGGGACGACACCAGCAGAATCATCAGCGCATTGATGACCAGCAAGAAGAACCCAAAGGAAAAAAGCGTCAGAGGCAAGGTCAGTAAAATCAGTACCGGTTTCACCACGGCATTGGCAAACCCCAGCAACAGTGCAGAGATCACCAAGGAAGACACACTGTCAAAACGGACTCCGCTGAAGACATAACTACACACCCACAACGAAAAAGTTGTGGTGCCCCAGTGCAGCATGAAGTTTATGAGATTGGCGTACATAAGTATCCTATGGTAAACCAGACGGCGTTAAAAGGGTAGGATCACGCCTGACCATCCGTCACTGAGATCCAAACAAACCAGCCCCTTTCCCGCTACTCAATCGATTTTCAGCGCCATGCAAATACCCTAGAAACAATCACGGCGCAGTCTGACGAAGGCAAGGACCTAGTGCAAGCAGTCATGGGGTGAGTTAGAATTACGCTCTTGGTCGGTTACGGGGTGTAGCTCAGCCTGGTAGAGTACTGCGTTCGGGACGCAGGAGCCGGAGGTTCGAATCCTCTCACCCCGACCAAAAACATTATTACCTTTCAATTGGTTGCACAATAACCCTGGAAATCTTTTTCCGCCCCACCCCTCGTCTGTGCCCAAATTGGGGCCAAATCGTGCCCAGACATAAAAGTCATCTCTCATTTTCTTCAAATTTTGACAACTGCGATCCGTGCCCAAGTATAATTTATAAATATACATTAACGATGCAGTGCGTCCACTGTCCGCAGGGCAGCTGGCAATTCGATGAGCACCCCTGAATCATGCAACGACTTCAAGCCTTCAAATATGAATTAGGGTTGGCGCTATCAATATTTTAGAGCGAGGGCATCGCTTGTTAGCCTGTGGAGAATCGGCGCAGTCAGGCCGTTCCGTGAAGCAGGAACCCACCGAAGTGACTCAAGCAGCCTCTGCTTGAGCGCCGTAGGAATCCCCTTGCTTTACTGGGGGAGGATGTCAAAGTAGCCTGTCTGACTTGAAGAATCGAAACGAAAATCGGCTGGACGAGAAAAGCTTTTGCGATTTTGCAGTTCAATCGCCATTCTATTCACCAAAAAGCACTGAAACAGGATCCGTCGGCGGATTTTCAACAGGCTGGTGTCGCCAGCGTTGCAAAGTACGCAGGGTGATTCCCAAAATCTCACACGCTTTATGCTTCCGAGCCCCTTCCTGTACCGTTTCGTCTATCAGTTTCATTATTTCCTGGCGATCTGGGGTGCTGATCAGTCTTCCTTTTGCACACCGATCGTCCATACCTACGCAAATCTACCTATAGGTAGTTTGCTGCTGGATTCCTGTTTCACAGAGGCTGGTTTCACGTTACCAGAGAGCGCAACACCAGCAAAAAAAGACCGCGTGAGAAAGCTTGGTACTGTGCGTTAGCGTACTGAATAAATGCGCTCTTTGTCGCAGGATGATCCAAGGTGCCCTTGTTTACCTGATGTTCGTTGGTACCACATTTAACTTAAGGTTTTAGCGACGTAATCGACCCGAGGAGACTACAATGAAATTCAAAACAATGTCCGTTATCGTGATGTGATCACTACTCAATATGGCAGGACTGGTGTATGCCGATGCGAACGCTGGGTATGTGATGGTTGCCAACGGGATTGGTGGCGGCGAGGGAGCGCCTGCAGGTTCTGCGAACGTATCAGGAACTTCACCCCCCACAGGGAATGCCGGTAACGTTAATGTCGGCATTCCCAGTATGCCAGGAAGCGCGACCACCGGATCAGGAACGTCAAACACACCAGGGGCAGGAGGCATTCCCGGAGCAGGTATAGGCGGAACGACCAGTGGGCCCACAACCAATGGCAGCGGAGTTGGCGCAGGCGGAATAGGAAATAGTGGAATGACCGGAGTTGGTGCCAGTGGCGCCACTGGTGCGACTGGTGCCGAAAGTGGTGGCAAATAGTTACCCTGACCGAAGGACCCTGTCGTCAAGACAAATTTTCCATGAATATGGAAATTTTTGGTGCTTCGGTAATTTTCTCTTTCTGAAGTCGGAGCAGTGCCTGCATGTGGTAGAGCACGCAAAGCAGTCAGCGTCAAAAGCCCTCTCAAAAAACCGTCCGCTTGACCCCCTGCTGGTACAAGACTGGCTCTGAACTCACTGCGCCCCCAGGCGCACAGGGTGAGCAAGGGGAATGGGCGGACCAGTGTTCAAAAATTCCAGACCAGCTCTAGTGTTATACTCCGAGTTTTCCTGCGCCGTTCATTTTCATGCCTGTACGCTATCGTCCTACCGCGATCCTGCGCTTGATACGACGCCACTTTCGCCGCCCTTGGCTTAAATACGGCATCCCTTGGACTGGCGCGGTACTCGTGGGACTGGCAGCAGTCTATTTTGCAGAATGGGCAAATGATGCGCTCGCGCTGTTTTTGCGCTGGATAAACGGGCGCATCTGGCTCAGCCTGCTGATTACCCCAACGTTGACTGCGGCGGCGGCCTGGATGACGCGGCGCTGGTTTTCCGGTAGCGAAGGCAGCGGCATTCCACAGGTGATCGCTGCACTGCACGGACCAACCGATACGACGCGCAACAAGCGACTGTTTGGCTTGCGGATCATATTCGGCAAGTTGAGTCTCGGCTTAATGGGCATGGCCGCTGGTCTCACCCTCGGGCGTGAGGGGCCCACCGTACATGTGGGCGCATCCATCATGTACGAACTGCGGCGGTTCTATCCCAGAGCGTCCCTGCGTATGGAGCGCATGCTTCTGCTGGCAGGCTCGGCTGCGGGTTTGTCGGGCGCGTTTAACACTCCACTGGCGGGCATTCTGTTCGCCATCGAGGAGCTTACGCGCAAATTCGAAGTTCGTACCAATGGCGTACTCATCACCAGCATCGTGTTTTCCGGTCTGGTGTCGCTGGCACTGGCGGGAAATTATCTGTATTTTGGGCAGATCGCCACGCCTGATCTGTTTCCTCTCAGCTTCGCCATTCCCGTGATCATCTCAGCCATCCTCTGCGGTCTGGCCGGCGCGGCATTCAACCTGACCCTGCTGCATCAGTCCCGCTGGATTCCGGCACGTCTGTTCCCCTGGCGCGCCCGCTCTCCCCTCGTCTGGGGCGCTGCCATGGGTCTCCTGGTCGCCATCATCGGCATTGCCACCAGCGGGCAGACCTGGGGCAGTGGCTATGAGCAGGCACGGCATTTGCTGGTCAACCATGGCGAGCAGGTGAGTTGGTCCTATCCCATCATGAAGTGGCTGAGCATGGTGCTGTCGTATATCGCGGGTCTCCCCGGAGGGCTATTTTCACCCTCCCTTTCCATTGGCGCAGGGTTTGGCCATTGGGTCAGCGAATGGTTCAGCCAGTATCCGCCATCCGCCCTAGTGGCGATCTGCATGGTTGGCTATATGGCGGCAGTGACCCAATCCCCACTTACCTCGTTTGTGATTGTGATGGAAATGATCAACGGCGGTGGTCTGGTGATTCCCCTGATGGCCACCGCCCTCATGAGCAGTCGAATCGCGGGAGTCTTCACTCCACCGCTATACGAGGCGCTGGCCAAGAAGTTTTATTTCGGCGGTTAAACACACAAACCCAAAACACTCCGTCTAAAATGGGGAATGCGCTGCCGCTCAGGAGGGCGGCAGCTCCAACACGGGGAGCAAGGACTTTAATAACTGCACCGTCATGGCACTGGTGAATTTGTAGTCTGCCGCATAGGGTTCGTGAACAGTGCTCGTGACAGTTCCGAAAAAGCGGTCACCGATCAAAAACACGAAAGTGGCGGAACGATTCACGGCACGCGAGGAGATCAACTTGCCGTTGGGCGCATAGGTGACAAAACGCTGATCTCCGGTACCGGTTTTCCCACCGATCTCGATGACCTGGCCATTTTCCCCCACTCCATCCTTTAGGCGGATGCCCGTCCCGCCCTGCACCACATCGATCAAGGAGCGTCGCACAACATCGGTCACTTCCACGGGGACTACCCGAACTCCAGCGGCGGGTTGATTAATCAAGTGGGTTTCATAGGGTGTCCCCTTCGCAAATTGCAAATCTTGCAACTCCACAATCGGCATCAACAACCCCTTATTGACGATGATCCCCATCAACTCCGCAAGGGAATCGGGTCGGTCACCCGAGGCCCCCAATGCGGTGGCATAGGAAGGCGTCAGGGCTTCGAACGGGTAACCCAAACGACGCCAATCGGCAGCGATCATCTGAAAGGCCTCCAGTTCCAACATTTGACGAATGCGCGACTCCTGAGCTTTTCTATTATGGCTCTTGAACAGCCACTGGTAGACATCCTGGCGTTGCTGGTCACTGGCCTTGACCAACTGCGTCAAGGTTGCTTTGGGGTGGTGAAAAAGATAGCCGACCAACCATAACTCCAGGGGATGGATTCCAGCCAGATAGCCCCTATCCATAAGGGAGTATTTTTCCACAGCGAACTGGTCATAGAGGACTTGTAGGGATTTTTTATCGAGTTCCGCTTCGGGTAACTGCTGGTACATGAAGGTGGTAAATTGCGAAAAACTGGCCTCAGGTTCAACACTTCGAAATATCAGAGCCAAATTCTTTGGTCTGGCATGAATGCCATCGATCAGAGTTTGTACCGTCTCGTCTGGGGATTTTCCCTTGTATTTCTTGTAAAAGCGCAACAAGAATTTACGCCCTTCGCGGTCCGCAAAAAGTGACAGTTGGTTTAGTTGGGACGGATTCACCGAAACTTCGCCGGTTTCAGCCGCGCCAGTCCCTGTTGCGGTATTGTGGTCTGATGGAGCGATCTTGACCAGACCCACTATGCCGGAACTCACAGTCTGTGCCTCGTAATGATGCACGATGTCGCGCATCAGACGCACAAATATCAGATTGACGGAGTGTTGAAAACCTTCTCGCACGGTCATGATGCCATTGTCTTTTTCTGGTTCGAAGTTCTTGAACTTCTGGAGTCCGCCACCCGTAAAAAACGCTTCTGCCGGATCTCCCGAATAGGTCCGTGCCATGGCGGCCTCGAGCATGTCCTGCAAACGGCTATGGGGGTTTTGGGAAAAATAGCTCAACGCCCAACGAGTCAACGTATCTTGAGATCCCGCCTGAATTTTTTGCAAATCCCTTTGGTTCATGCCTGCATAGGATTGATGCAGTCGTGTCATGATTTCCAGGTAAGTGATCAGGGTGCGCAGTTTGGCGGTCGATCCCAGGTTCAGGCGTGCCCCACTGTTGATATCAAAGGGTTCGTCCAGATCATCAGTTTGCACTCGCAACAGATTCGCATGGGAGCTGCGTTCGAACAGGGTAAAACTGAAGGACAAACGCTGTGGATCGTCATTTTCTCCCAGCATATTATGTCCATACAGTCCGGCAGCTCGGGCTCCGGCAGGACTTTGCACTTGTCGTAACAAGTCAGTAACAACGCGTTGCACATTGGCATCAAGGGTCGTTTTGACATTCAGATCGATCCTGTCCAGCACATATAGATTTGGTACATGAAGCAGGGAGAGCAAATCATTGCGCAGCAGATTTGCCGCCTTGTGGGACACAAAGGAATTCGCCTGCGGAACCAGCAGACCCTGTCTCAAGGGAAGCGGCATCGGGAGTGCTGCCTTTTGCAATGCAGGGGAGATGACATGAGCCGCCCCCAATAGCCTCAAATAATGGTCCGTCATCCGCGCCAGTACAGGCGCCCCCTCGCGCAAGAAATAAGAAGGTCGACGCTGAGCGATTATGAGGGACAACGCTTGCTTATAGGCTTCCGCTCGCTGCTGCAGAGATTCGTCACCTTGCCTCTGCAAAAGGTGATTGAATTCATCAAAATCGCGACCATACCACATCCACATGCCATCGCCCAACCCACTGACTTCACCATAGCCCATCCTTGCCGTCAGGGGAACCGTGTTCAAATAGGCCACTACAATTTGACGGCGGCTCGCCATATTGTTTCTGCCCTGCAGGTAGGACCGAATCGACGCCGAATCCATTTGCAAAAATTTTTCATGGATGGATAAGGTACGACCTTCAGGGGAGTGACGGTATTTCTCTATTTGGGTGGCCAAGGTACTGGCACCGGGCGTGTTATGTTGGCGATGAATGACATGCAGGGCCTGATCGAACAGCGCCCGATCCAACCGACTCCAGTTGACTGCAGGATTGCGCGTTGGATAACGGCTATCGAGCAGTTCCTTGTCTTCAACGAACAGCAAGGTGTCGACCAAGATCTTTGGAATGACATCGAAATTTCTATAGACCCGCATCGGAGACAGGAATGCATAGAGCAATTGCTGATGGCGATCCAACAGCGTCAATCCAGCCTGATCTTTCTCCTCATATATCGGCGCCAGCTTAGATTCCAGTAAAGCGGGCGACATGCGGACCTGTTCTGTGACAATAAAACCATGGTTGATCAAGGAGTTGGTATATTCTTGAATTCTTCCATATCCTAGGCGCTCGTCATAGGGACCCGCTTTCGGAAAACGAATCGAAGGACTCGGGCCTTTTTCCAGTTTATAGTCGAGCCGTCTTGCAAGACTGGCAAAATAATGGGCTTGAAGCCAAGAGGAGCGTAGTTCGTCGATGACCATCCAGCCTGTCACTGCTACCAGTACCAACAAGATGAGCAGAGATCGATTTTTCAGGGCATGGAAAAGGGGCAATGTGTTTCCCATTAAAATTTTGTTAAATTGCAATCAGAACAGTCCAATCTCCTTGCCGCCCATATCCAGTGCATGACGGAATGCGCTGCCGATCTTGTCTATCTCACCGCCGGACACACCAAATGCCTCAAAGTATCCCTTCCATTCTCGCACGATAGACCACACATGACTTATAACTTGACATCCTCCCCCCTGAAGGAAGGGGATTCCTACGGCGCTACGCGGTGATTTGCGCGGTCGCTTCGGTGGGTTCCGCTTCATCGAGCGACCTGACTGCGCCGACTCTCCACAGGCTAACAAGCGGTATCCCCGCTCTAAAACATTGATCGCGCCGACCACATCGGCGTTATTTTCGTAGCCACAATCTACGCACAGAAACTTTGACTGTGTGAGCCGCCCTGAAGGGCGAGGTTTGCCGCGAAACCGATCAATGGCCCCATCTCTGGTTAACCGAAACGCGCATACCAGCTCAGCGCATTAGGGTGACTGCGTTCCGAACCTGCGAAGACAGAGCCTTCGGGCAAAATCACGGTAGCAATACCGTTAGAGCAGGTCGTTTGTGATAGAGGGTTTGCCGCTGGTCATGGCCTGGATGCTGTAGTCGCACTCGAAAAGCAACCCTTCGGACCGAGACGAGCGCCAGGAGACCCTAGCGGGTTCGCCCTTGGGCGCGTAAAACGAGGCATGGGGAGGTTTTAGTGCAATGATGAGTAATTTACCGGCACCCAAACATAGCCTCCATCCGCCGCGCGTAAGTGACCGATCCCGGGGAATGGAAGATGGGCCCCAGCCACCCAATACCCCTGTTTTGCCGCATCGGCAAACGTTTTTTTACGCTCGATCTCCGCAGATTTTGAATCGGTATCAAACTTCATGACCACGGAGGGTTCGGCAAACTGCACGGAGGCTACGTGCATCAAATCTCCCCAAAGAATCAACTTTTGGCCATTGCTCTCGACTGCATAAGTGGTATGGCCTACGGTGTGGCCGTGGCTAGCCACGGCTCTGATGCCCGGAATGAGTTCTGTATCACCCACAAATGGTTTGAATTTACCTGCCAAAACATAGGGATTGAGAGATGCCATTGCCCCTTGAAACGAGTGCTTCGCCTCTTCAGGTGCTGCATCCATATGCTTCTGACTCAACCAAAAATCGGCTTCCTGCTGATCTGCACGCACAATTGCGTTAGGAAATGCAAGTTGCTCCCTGCTCATGAGTCCGCCAACATGATCAGGATGCATGTGCGTTATGTATATCTCGTCAACTTGTTCGGGTTGATAACCGGACGCCTTCAGATTGGCAACCAAGTTGCCAAGGGTGGGTCCGAATAAATTGCCCGCCCCCGTGTCGATCAGAACCAGTTTTGTACCCGTATTCACCAAAAAACCATTGACGGATGTCTCCAGTGGATCTTTGAGGAAATTGAGTGATAGGGCCTTTTTCACTTTTTCTGGTGTGGTATTGCCGAGCAACTTGCCTACAGGCAAATTCACCGTACCATCGGATAGTGCGGTAATTTCAAAATCACCCAGCATCATGCGGTAATAACCAGGAGCCTGAGTCTTCACTTGCGGAGCGCTTGCATTGGCGATAGAGACAAATGGCAAGGTCAAAAAAACCGCCATCCAGAAAGTGAGTCGATGATAGAACGCCACAAGATTTCCCCTTCGTTTAACCGATTAAATATAAAGACGACACTGGACACAACCCACCACCCATCCTGAATATTTGCTATTCCAGTTCGTGGCGATGTTGCAACGTGTCGAACCTTCCCAAAGGTACATGTTAGCCGACAACATTGAATTGTTCTAGGAATTTCGCCGGGCATCCCTGTGCCGGAGCGGACACTGTTTCCCCGATTAGACTGATTTTCATTCCCCTCCGTAACCTGATAAAGTCCATAGTCAAGATTCTATAGAGACGGTTCCCCTATCGCGATTTGGTCAGTTTTCAAGCTCGCCACCGCAAACATTGTCTTTGAACCGTTTCAGAGAGTGATGCAGTCTCATCCCACTCCTTGCGGAGTAACGCCGCATCACTTGAAGAAGTCAGCACATCGCGCCGTAAAGCAGCGCATGCCTCATCGCCATGGAGTTCGATGGCATGAGGTTCGATTTTATCCAGGGTTAACAGAATCTCTTCCGACAGCGTTCGGTGTTCATTGGACTGAGGATCAACATAGGTGCCTTCATAGCCGAACCGACAGGCTTGAAAACGATTGAAGGTATAAACCAAATAATCGTTTTCCCTTGGTTGAAAGGGTCGCTCGATGATCAGGTAACGCGCCACTGCCTGTATAAAGGCAGCCAGTTGAGCTGCGCGTGTAATGGTTAAGGGAGTATCCATAACCCGCACCTCAATGGTTCCATATTCCGGTTTCGGACGGATATCCCAGTAAAAATCTTTCATGCTTTTGACGATTCCCGTTGCAGCCATGGCGTTAAAGTATTGGCTAAAATCTGCCCAGGTTTCGACAAAAGGAGCGCGCCCACTCAACGGAAATGCAAAAACGGAGTTCAATCGGGCAGATTGAAAACCCGTATCGTGTCCCTGTACAAAAGGAGATGCCGCACTCAACGCAATAAAGTGAGGAATAAAACGGGATAAGCCGTGAAGGGTGTACAGTGACACTTCGGGGTCAGAACAGCCCACATGGACATGCTGTCCGAAAATCGTAAACTGCTTGGCCAGATAGCCATAAATATCCGAGAGCTGGCTAAATCGTGGGGTGGCAAATATTTTGCGCTCACCCCAGTGCTGAAACCCATGGGTACCACCGCCACAGATGCCAATATTTAACCGGTCAGCACAGTCCAGCATTCCTTCCTGAATCTCTTCCAACTGGGTCAACACATCAGAATAATGCTCACAGATACCTGTGGCCATCTCGATCATGCTCATGGTGATTTCCGGTTTGACATCCCAAGGTTTTTTCTTTTTGGCCAAAAGGCGTAAAAGATCGGGGGCCGAGGCCACCAGATCATAGTCATGGGTATTGACGATCTGTAGTTCCAGTTCCACCCCCAGAGTCAACGGAGACGAAGATTTGAATAGTCCCAGAGCCATGTTTAGGTTCCCTTTTTCCGAGTTTCACCGGAATAACGCAGGGCCAACTGTACGACGATCGGCCCAAGCAGTTCCAAAATAACCATCATGGGTAAAACAATGGACCCAACCTGCGCGCCGAAAGCAGGGAACAGCGTTCGGATATCCTCCACCAGGAGAAACGCAACTGCCGACATGGGTGACAGCGCCCATCCCAAGGCCAGCATCTGCCGCACGCTGAGGCCGCTCACTGGACCCAGTAACATCACCCCCACACTCTTTGCAACCTGCCGGACACCCAGCAATGCCAAGGCGGTTAACCCTCCCATCGCTATCCCTTTCCAGGTCAGGGAGACGCCCATCAAAGCGAAAAGCATGATGCACAAAATGGCACCTGCGGTACCAAAATTTCGTGGCCACAAGTGTGGGCGCGGATCAAGAAATTTGACCATCACGCCGGCCAACAACGGAGCCAGAACCACCGGCAGAGAAAGGGCTTCCAGGACTGAAAGAGTCAACAGCAGCAGTCCAAACAGTACCGCCACACCCTGCTCATCTGATAAATCGAAGAACCCACGAAGCCATTTGAATGTCAGTGCCAGAACCGCACCCACCCCGACGGAGCCGAGGAACAGGTACAACGGGTGAATAACGGCAGCCAGCCAGTCCCCGTTAAAAACCCCGTGCAAGCTGCCGATGATCAATTTTGAAAAGATCACCGAATAGGTCACGTTCAACGCGCATAGCACGAATAACCGTTGTGCGACCTGACCTTGAGCACGAATTTCGGCAACGACACGCATGATGACGGCGGGGGACGTTCCCATGGCAATCGCCGCAACACTGGCTGCCAATCGGATATCCCTTTGGGTTAAATAGAGGGCGGCGAATACCGCACAGAAGGTGAGGAAGGATTCGAGCAGACTGGATACGATGATCCAAGGATTGTCCCGTAGCCATCGTGCATGAACCTGAATTCCGAGTTCAAAAAACAACAGGGTCAAGGAAAAATCGATGATTACCCGATAATAGGGTAAATCATGAGCATCTAACCATCCCAAACCCAAAGGACCGAGCACCAGTCCTGCCAAAGCATACCCACTGACGCGGGGTAGACGAGCAAAACGCCACAATCCTTCGCCCAATAGGGAAGCGGCGAGCAAAGCTATGGCAATGCGCATCAAAAAATCGAATTTTAAGGGTCCCGTCGACAGAAAACTGAAATCCATGATGTTCAAGCCCCTTCAATGAGTTGTCATGGGGGGGGAATTGTAAAAAAGCTCAATCATGGCGTTATTTTTCCTCCTGGGGTCGAAATGTCTTGGGAAGCTTGGCCGCCAACCCTTTGGCAGCGTCTTGAAGCGCCCGATCCAACTGCATTTCACGTTCCGTAGGAGTGACGGTTCTTACCAAGCGGGATAAATTCGTATCCGCCAATCCGGTGGCATTGCCGGTCCAAACTGCGGTTCCTGTATTCAAGCCAATCAGTTCTGCTTCGATTCGGACAGGACGATAAACTTCGTCCAACGCCCAGAATCCCGTATAAGCCTCTGCAGATTCTTCCATACCCTCGGTGACCAGGTAGATACCCGCAACGGATCGTGTGGATGGCATGGCATAAGCAATGGCCGCAATACCCAGGGTTGAAGTGATTTCAAACACAATCACCGCATCGCGCCAGGCTTCCGGAGTAAAACCGTAATCGGTAATGCGATACCGGAGCAGAGCGTCAGCTCCGGATACCGCCTGTAGCTGCTCAGCCATGCTACGGCTCACCACAGTATCATGATTGTCGACCCTAAGTGTTTCAATGGCTTGGGTTACCGCTTGGCTGTTGACAATGGGAATTCCTTGGTCTTTAAGAGCCCTCTGCAGATCGGCAGAGGCCATCTTTTGCGCCGAACCGACAGCCTGAGCGACAATGTTATGCACTTCTGGGGCACCTTTGTCCAAATCGAGGGAAAGCAAGTCGCGAAGCTTGGGGTCGTCCACAGCCATCGGCGTTTCCACCAGAATCACCTTCAGCGGTTGCCCCATCGCCTTCTGTGGACCAGTGGGATAGGATGGTGTAGTAGTGGCACACCCCCCCACTCCTAACCCAACCAGGATGGCTGACGCCATGTTTGCCGCTAGCGGTTTCCACTGGGCTTTCAACACATCATTCCTCTTCATGGGTTTGCACCACCAGAGAGACCGTATCTTCTCCTTCACCCCGGGTCACGATGTATTGACTGCCGCCACGTATTCCCCCATCAATCCGCATTCACCGCTCTCAGGAAATTTTCCCCCCAGGCTCGGACATCATTGGTGCGTACGATGGAAACCAAGCGTGACATGCGGTATGCGCGATCGTCAGCCGCCAAGGTGAGCGCAGAGTGAAGCGTTTGCACCATGCTGGTTGCATCATAGGGATTGGTAAGCAGGGAACCGTGCAATTCCACTGCTGCTCCAGCGAATTCGGACAGTATAAGTGCCCCGTTGCTGCCCATGACCCCCTGCGTTGCCACATATTCTTTGGCAACCAGATTCAAGCCGTCGCGCAATGGTGTAATCCAAGCAATATCGGCAACAGCATAGTACGCGATGACTTCTTCGTAGGGAAGCGAACGGTAAAAATATCTCACCGGGGTCCAATCCAGGGTCGAAAATCGCCCATTAATGCGCCCGACCAATTGATCGACTTCAACCCGTAACGATTGGTACACCTCCATGCCTTGCGCAGCAGGAGTTACAAAGTTTAATAAAACTACCTTGGCGGCCAGTTCCGGATATTTGTCGAGCAAGGCCTCAAACGCCAGCAATTTTTCAATCGAACCTTTTACATAATCGAGTCGCTCAAGCGAGAGAATAGCAGACCGTCCGCGCAACTCATTGCGAATTCCCTTGATTTTTCGGCGCACTGAGGCCTTTTGCAAGATATGGTCAATCTGGTCACAGTCAATGCCGACAGGATGTGCCCCCAAGCGAATATTTCGACCTGCCACCTTTATTCCACGGGTCACCGAATCCACACCGAGCGCACAACCGTAGGTTAGAAAGCGGGGAGCGCACGGGGTAGTATCCAGAATTTCCGTGGGTGCATAACTACGCACGGCATCGACAAAATTTTCGACATACCTTGGAACATGAAATCCAATGTAATCACATTGCAATAAACTTCCAATGATTTCGCGACGCCAAGGAATAATATTGAAAACATCAGAAGAGGGAAAAGCGGTATGGTGAAAAAAGGCGATTTTCAAATCAGGGCGAAGCATGCGCAAAAACGCTGGCACCATCCATAAATTGTAATCATGAACCCAAACCAGCCCCCCCTTTGAGGCTTCAGCAGCCGTCTTTTTCGCAAAAATTTCGTTGATTTCGAGATAATGTTCCCAGTGTTTGTGCTGAAATATGGCTTTGTCTGAGAACGAAAAAATAATGGGCCAAAATGCTTCCTTGGAGAACTTCTTATAAAAAAGATCAATATCGCTTGCCGTCAACGGAATGCGGGCCGCGCGCAAATTTGGATACCGCTTCTTATCAACCGTGACCGCCACTTCAAACGCTTTAGGATCGCGAGTGGGTTGCTCCGACCATGCCACCCAGGAGCCCGTAGTCCCACCCGAAAAAAAGTTCAGCAAGGTGGGAATGATGCCGTTAGGACTCTTGGGGCGCTGCCTCTTTCCCTCGGCAGTTTCATCAAATGGAAGGCGGTGATACACCATGACTAGATCAGCCTTCCCAAGACAGTCGGTATTCTCGGGTTTTTCATCATTCTGTGACTGATGATGAGTCAGTCCTTCGAGAATCCCTGCGCACCCATCGCCTACGGCAAGATGAATATGCTCCAGTTGCCGCACTGCTTCAACGAGAGCAAGTTCAGCATTACCAACAACGACTCCACGAAACCCCGTCGTAAACATCGACAAATCATTGAGGGAGTCACCTGCCGCCACTACCGTTTCCGGGTCAAATCCAAGTTGTTCGCAGAGCCGTCTCAAGGTGGACCCTTTCCCTATTCCCTTGGGAAGAATATCAAGATATCTCTGTGCTGAGAAAAGAAGTTCACAACCCAACTCGTTGACGATGCGTCGCAGTTCATCGTCAATCCGACCTTCCTGTACGAAGAACGAGCATCGACGTTCCTGTGGCACGGTTTGTGGCTCAAGATAGGTAAACGGGGCCAGGGCCTCGAGTATTTGTAGTGTTCCCGGCCATGCGGCAGAAATTTCATTTTGGATTGGCATAACTGGCAACAGGCTTTCGCCATGAACCACGGTTGCGCCGACATCTGCGATGATGTAATCGGGCCTAGGCACAGCGGGGTCATTCAGGACCGGCAACACCGACTCAAGTCCACGACCAGTCACGAAAATCAATTTTAAATCATGCGGTTTCCCAGAAAATAACTCGCGAATATGCCGACGAGCCGGCAGTGGTCCCGCGAGCAAAGTGCCATCTAAATCGGTAGCCAATACCAGAGAATCACTCGATCTCGGCTTTGGAAAATGCGATTCAATTTTCATGTGTCCCTTTTCCTTTATTCCATCTATGTCATCATCAGGTCTGGGCCGGAAAAATATAAATCTGCCTAGCGTGGCGCATTATGAAATTGCACCGCTCGAAACAAGGCCGTAGAAATGGACGGGGCGAACAGTGTTACAGTCTGAAAATCTGGTGAACCCATAGCCTATTCAAGGTTATTGCAAGTTTATCAGATAGTACATAAGCAAGTATCAGGCCAAAACGAATATTTTTAAACAACAATATGATTAATATAGTTTTTATAAGGCATACACTATAGATCCGCCTTGCCCCCCCTTCCTTAAACCAAGAAAAATGTCGCTATCTGGCGACACAAGTTTAAGAATCAGTCAAGAAGCGCCATTTAATCCTCTGAATCATAAAAAAACTACCACTGTCACTCATAAGAGACAATTATCGAAATCAGTGTTCACGAGTCCTTCAGTGACTTATCACCTATCCACACTACGACTTTGATGTTCCTCATAAAATCATGACTGATATCCAGACCGCGCTTTCCAGGACCTTCAATAATTTTTTCAAATCCGAAACATCGAGTGGTGTTTTTTTGATCTTCTGCACCTTGGCGTCACTCGCCCTTGCCAACTCACCCATGGGGCATGCCTATCTGGGTTTCTGGCATTGCAACCTCGCTGGCCTATCCCTGGAGCACTGGGTAAACGATGGATTGATGGCCATTTTTTTCCTGCTTGTAGGGCTGGAGTTAAAACGCGAGCTTTACAGCGGCGAACTCTCGAACTTAAAAAATGCACTGTTACCGGTAGTGGCTGCATTCGGCGGTATTGTTGTGCCCGCATCGATTCATTTTTTCTTAAACGCAGGAACTCCTACTCAAGCAGGAACCGGCATACCGATGGCAACAGACATCGCATTTGCCCTAGGTATACTGGCTTTACTGGGCAACCGGGTACCGACATCACTGAAGATCTTCCTGACAGCACTCGCCGTAATCGATGATCTTGGCGCGATAATCGTGATCGCCCTGTTTTATACCACGCAGATTTACTTGACCTACTTTTTTCTTGCTCTGGGCGTGTTTGTTCTGCTTCTCATCCTTAACCGGGCATTCAAGGTCATGTCGGTGCCGATCTACTTGCTGGGCGGAATTTTGATGTGGTTTTTTATGCTCAAATCTGGTGTTCATGCCACCATTTCTGGTGTCCTCCTCGCCTTTGCGCTGCCGTCTTCTGCCCATGAGGAGGAAGACAATTCCCCTTCCGTTCAACTTGAAAATCTCCTCCATAAACCGGTTGCTTTCATGATCCTTCCCTTATTTGCTCTGGCCAATACGGGATTTATCATCAGACCAGAATGGCAAGAAAGCCTATCCAATTCCAATAGCTTGGGAATTATCGCCGGATTGGTGATCGGCAAACCGGCGGGCATTGCCCTAGCATGCTTGTTTGCTGTCGCCACAAAAGTTTGTCAACTTCCTTCGGACTTGAAGTGGTCGCACATTGTTGGGGCGGGTCTTCTGGGAGGCATTGGCTTCACGATGTCTATTTTCATCGCCAATCTGGCTTTTGCCGGAAAAATGGAAATCATCGACGCCTCCAAATTGGCAATCCTTGCATCATCCCTTGCTGCGGGGACCCTCGGTTTTCTTTGGTTGAAATATTTCACTCACGAGAGTCAGAATCTTGCTCAGAGGTGAGTACCATGGCATGGATGATGTTGGAAAGGAAGCAACGGGGGCAGCATAGCGTCGCCACAAGCATCCATGCGTTGTTACTTCGACCTCCCGAACGCAAAAAACCAGCGGACGCGCGGCCTTATGTGCAGCAACCCTGAGAGAAATGGGTTACACCCACCTGCAGTCGATTGCTGGGGGCTTGGGCAGTCGCACGAAGACCTGTAGCGAGACCGCCCGTTACCTCATTTGATTAACAGCTATATTCCCAAGGTTTAAAGTTTGACCGCCACCTCATTGGAGGGCAAGCTTTCACCCGCAGACGTCACAGCGGTCACCACATAGTAGTACCAAGCCCCAGGCGTCAGACCGGTCATCGTTGAGGAGGGTGCCGTAAGGCCAGATATCTTGATGCTATTGGCGACAGTAGATACTCCAGCACGGTTGGACCAGTAAATGTTATATGAGGTTGCCGATGGGACCGCATTCCATACAAGGGACACCTGAGTTGCTCCAGAGGTCGCAACAACACCATTGGGAACTGGTATGGTAGAAATACTAAAGGCTTCCACTGCAGTCAATGAATACCCTCCACCCAGGGTATTTATAATGGTCGTGGTCAAGGGTGCCGCTGGGGGAGAGGTAGTCGTAGGAGGCGTCGGATTCGCCGTAAATGACGGACCATCTCGACTCCCCGCAATGGCGTAGATGACGCCACCCGACACGGACGCATCAAAATCATCGCGAATGGTGGGCATCGCGGTGTTGGTTGACCAAGCGTTGGCGACCGTATCATAAAATTCCACCACATTGGTACAACAAGAAATTCGCAAATAGTCATTGAACGAGTTGGTATCGCCCCCGACGGCATAAATACTGCCATTCACTACCCCAAATCCGAAATCGTCCCGCGCTGTTGGCATGGGTGCCAAGGGCTGACCCGCCGTGCCTGCAGCAGTGGTGGATGCATTCGCCGGAACCACTGTCGACCAGGTATTGGTCGAAGGATCATACAGTTCCTGGACAGATAATTCAGGCCATCCGCCCCAACCCCCAATGGCATAAATCAATCCGTTGACCACACTCAACGCCATGCCTTGTCGTGGCGTTGGCATCGAGGCCTTCGTTGTCCAGATGTTGGCAACCGGATCATAGGCTTCAACCGTTCCGAAGAAAACATTGGTCGCCGTGGTGGCTGCAGATGGAAGAACCGACCCACCAATCGCATAAATCAGCCCATCCACCACCACCGCATGCAAGCCCCAACGTCCGGTGGGCAATGCTGCCAATGTCTGCCCTGCAGTGCCTGCAGCGATGGTAGCAGCATTGGTGGGAACCGTGGAGGACCAACGGTCCGCAACAGGATCATAAACCGCGAGGGCATTGATCGGCCCGAAACCACTGACGTTACTGGTGCCCCCTATGGCATAAATCACTCCATTGAACGCGGCTGCAGCCAGGCCATATCGCGCAACGGGCATGGACGCTTTGGGAGTCCAGACATCCAATAAAGGATCGTACATTTCGACGGAAGACAGCACGGAAGTCCCCGCCGGCGCCCCTCCCAGAACGTAGATTTTATCATTCAAGACCACATTGGCTGCATTGTCCCGCTGATTCACCATGGGTGTTTTAGTGGCCCATGATCCCGTATGAACCGAGAGAACGACAGGAGTCGATGGAATCGTTGCGGCATTAGCTCCTCCAGAAGACCCACCACCGCCGCCACCACAAGAAATAAGGAACAGTGACATCACGACCAGAATACCAAATGTTTTCATCATGAATAGCGGATGGGTACTGTAAAATACCAAGCGTTGCATAACAAAACCTCCTTAATGCGGCTAACAACAATCAGTTAAATCAATCTAAATTTGGCACAATGGTGATATCGGCGCGACGATTGACAGATCGACCTGCTGGAGTGTCATTGCTGTCAATGGGTTCGCGCTTGCCGTGGCCTATGGCCCTAATTTTTTTGGTGGGGACGCCCAAACTGATCAGGTAATCGCGCACCGCATCCGCTCGTTTCAGTGACAAGGCATCGTTGTAGACGTTGCTTCCAATCGCATCCGTATGCCCATCGATTCGAATCAACCTCACCTTTTCCAACCCTCCACCATAGATGGTGTCCTTCAAAATTTTGGCGATAGCTTCCTTTCCTGCCGGTTTCAATACCGACTGATCAAAATCAAAAAGCATATCTGCAGACAACGAAATCGTTGAATCGTGGACTGGCAGCGATTGAACAGGCATAGGCTTCTGCGGTGCGGCAGGAGATATTTCCTTTAGTTCTACCTGCATATCATGCATAACCACCTTCAGAGGGATTCGCTCCCCCACTTTCCAGTGTATGCGGTTTTCCCTTTCGAAAATAGATACGGGACGATCTACCGTGGAATCCGCCAATCGATTATCTGCAATATTGGTCGCACTGTCCCCTGTACTATCGGTGGGCAAGTAGACGTAGTAGACCCAGCCATTGGTAATGGAACCACTATATCGCGTCGGCCAATGTCCGCGCGCAACCACCGCCTGCATTAACAAACTGTCAAAATCGTTAACCGGAGGGGGGGGTATTACCGTCAACAGTCCGTTGACATAGCGGATATTATAATTGCTCACCTTAAAAGCACTGCCCACTGCCGCCACCGGATTGCTGACCAGGATGCTATAAGGACTGCCTGCAACGCTCGCCGTGGGAGCCGATCCCGCACTGGTCTCGGTCACGCTCCCCACCGTCTCACCATTCTGCAACCCGCTGGAGGTAAAGGCCGTTCCCGCAAAAGTCGCCGTCTGACCATAACTCTTGCTGGCGTTATTCGCCGTGATGGTCAACGGGGCCGGAGTGACGGAGACAGAGGTCTGGCCCGTGGTGAGGGGGTTATAGTTTGATGTCTGGGCCCCGCCGTTGCCACTCAAGGTCAAGCCAGAGACGCTGGACAGATTCTGGGCTGTCTGAACATTCCCAGCACTCCCCAACGTACCGCTTCCCGTGGCCGTGAAGGTCTGACCCGCCACCCCATCCACGATCAGGTTGCTACCCGAAAATCCCGTCGTCCCATTATAGGTCCGGGTTCCCGATGCACTCAGGTTGGCCGGAGTAACGGACACCGAACTGCCTGTGGTGGAAAGCGCCTGGTAGTTGGATGAAACCCCTCCATTGCCGCTGGTGCCAAGGGCCAGATTGGCGACATTGGCCAAGGACTGATTCGTCTGAACATTGGCACTACTCAAATCTCCTGCACCGGTTCCGGTGACAGCAAAGGTCTGACCTGCCACCCCGGTGGCCGTCAGGGCACTGCCTGCCAGCGTCGTGGTACTGTCATAGACCTTCGAGCCAGAAAGCGTCAACGGGGCCGGAGTGATCGTTAAATTGCCAACCCCCAGATTCAATAGGAAACCCAACTGATCAGAATATAAACCAGATGCAGTAATCGTATAAGGGGTTGCCGACGCATTCACCGCCCCCAGCGATGTGCCAGCGTAGGTAACGGTTTGTGGAATTGCCCCCGGTCCCACCAGTGAACCGGTGAGTATGGGCGCCGTCGTCGAACCTAAGGTCACTGGATCCGTCGGAAAAAATCCAACCGGAACCAAACCACTCAACGTCACACCATTCGCTCCAGCAAAAGTCTGTCCGTTGTAGGTTTTAGTGACGGAGTTCGGAGTCACCGTCAGCGGTGACATAAAAACCCGCAACAATGGATAGGTATACCCGTTATACATCACCCAAGTATTGGTAAAATCCCATTGCCCCGTACTACTTCCCCCAGGAACAAAACTGGACTGTTGTTGCATCTGCACCGTTGTCAACCCCGTAGACCCGGTGGTGATCGTTCCCCCTCCAACCCCCGCCAATGTTGGGTTGACAGTACTATTGTAAAAACTGTTGGTGTTTGTAACTCCTTGATCGTAACCCTCAAAACCGCCAACATTAGAATTACCTGTTATGCTCCCTGTTGCGTAGGCATTACTGATCGTGCCGCCATTTCCCCCTCCCACCAGTCCGCCAACAGTAGAATTTCCGGTTATGCCCCCTGTGGCGTAGGCGTTACTAATCGTGCCGCCAAAGAGTTTCCCCACCAACCCGCCGACATCAGAACCTCCGGTTACTCTCCCCGTGGCATAGACATTTGTAAGTTTCGGTCCAGGTCCATAACCAATTCCATAAAGCATCCCAACTAGTCCACCGACCGCGACACTGTTGGTTCCTCCCGTGACGCTTCCCGTAGCATAGGCGTTGCTGATCGTGCCAAGGCTATTCCCCACCAGTCCGCCAATCTGGGAACTTCCATTTCCTCCAGTCACATTCCCAGTGGCATAGGCATTATTGATCAAGCTGTTTTGGTATGTTCCGCCCACTAGCCCACCAAAATTTCCAATAATCCCCCCAGTTACATTCCCGGTGGCGTAGCTGTTCGTGATGTTGCCGTAGTCATAGCCCACCAGACCACCGACCCAGTTAATACCACTCACATTCTCCGCAGCATAGACATGGCTCATCGTACCGCCGTTGTTATTGCCAACTAAACCACCGACATAAGAATTTCCGGTTACGCTTCCCCCGACCAATCCCACATTACGAATAATCGAAGGTGATGAGCCATATCCAAACAAGCCAATACCGTTGGCAGTGGGCCTGTTAATGGTCAGGTTGCTGATGGTATGACCCAGCCCGTCAAAGCTCCCGGTGAAGTTGATCGAATTATTTCCGATGGGCGTAAACCCGGTGCAAGTGGTAGCGGTACAACCCACTGCCCCCCAGGTGCTGGTAACCGTGGCATCGATATTACTGCCCAGCACAAAGTTGCCCGCCAGATTGGCCGCCATACCTTGGAGCGATCCCGTCGTCGTATCACTGGAACCGCTTCCCAAGGTATCCACGATGGTCCAGGTGATGGGTGCGGCCGCCGCCCCCGTGGCGTCATTCCCCAGCTTGGTGGTGAAATGCGCCGTGCTCGCCAGATTGATCGGCGCGTTTACGTTGTAAACGCTGGGGTTCGCAGCATTTACCGCGCTCTGCCCGTATAACAAGGCCAAGGTCCCCACCCCCGTTACGCTCACTGCACTGTTGAAGTTGATGTTGTTCCATGCGTTCAGAGTCAGTGTGTTGGTACTGCCCCAGCTCACCGTATCATTCACATTGATGTTGCCCGTCCCCGCCGTACCCGTACCACAGGTCGCTCCAGTGCAGACAGGGGTGGTGGCCGTGGTCTGGATGGTCACACTATTGCTTCCCAGCGCCGTACTCAGGGCCGTTCCCGTGATGTCACCCCCCGTGGCCGCTATGGTGAAATCATTGGGGTCGA
>VFSW01002427.1_pt1 | contig 28112 bp, 25 predicted proteins | sample 5358111 | NCBI WGS metagenome assembly VFSW01 (sample SAMN11554181, study PRJNA540505) | mine drainage metagenome | isolation source: sediment from site ElyBrook_90M | place: USA: Ely Copper Mine, Vershire, VT | collected 2017 | reverse complement strand
TGCGCGACGATTCGCGAACGAGCATAACCCGAACCTGGAGTCAGGCGTGAGTAGGGTCCCTAAATCTCGGGGTGACTTTGCGATTGCCGGCGTGTAAGTGCCGGATTGACTGCCCGTGCCCGGCGCGTTTGGTTGCGTTGAAGCGTCAATTCAACCAGGCCACCCGCGACACTCCGACCCTCACCCATCACTCATCGTCTGCCGTAACACAGTGACAGCGGATTTCCGCGCCGCTGCGCCCGGATCGCCCCGCGTGTAATCGAATTGACCCATTACGGTCACTTGGCCGCAAAAATTCTCACTGATCATGCAGCGCTTGTCCGCAAACGCGGTGTTCACATTTCGCAACAAAGGTTCAATCCATGCTCAAGCACTCGATGAAATGGCCGACGGGACTCGCCTTGCTCTCGGCGTCGATCGCCTCATGCCTTGGGACCTCGGCCGGGGCGGCGAGCTTCTCTTCGTCCGGCCGTCTCGGGAAAGTCACGGTCGTCGCCAAACGCCTGAAGCGCGGCGAAGGTCTTTCGCATCGCCAGGTGTTCAATTCGGCCGAGACGGTCACCACCATCGATCGCGCGCAGATTCGCGCGGCGGGGCCGCTGGCGGGTGGCGCGCAATTGGCATCGGAAGCCCCCGGTGTGAACGCCTATGGCTACGGCGGCGTGTCCGGCACGGCGCGATACGAGATTGTGGCGCGCGGCATCAAGGTTGGCTGGTCGAGCGTGAACGGCGACGTCGAGCGCAACGGCTTGACCGTGCTGATGGATGGGGTGCCGATGATGAACATGTCGGCGCACAACGGCGGCTGGGATTCCAATGAAATCCCGATCTCGGCCTTGATACAGAACGTCAATGTCATCTATGGCACGGGCAATCCGCTGACTCGTTGGTACGACAGCTTGGGCGCCACGATCAACTACATTCCGGTGCAGCCAACGCCGCGCGCCGGCGGTCATGTGGGCGTGATGTACGGCAGCAACTCGAGCTACGAGGAGAACGCCGTGTTGCGCACGGGTGTGCACGATGGCTGGACGGGTGTGTTTGGCCTCGGTTATCAGGACAACAACACCTTCCGCACCGGAACCTTCAAAGCGCCCAGTCACGCCTCGGCGTTCTATGGCAAGATCACGAAATTGATCGACTCGGGCTCATTCTCGGTTGGCGCCTATGTGAACCGCGCGACCGAATACCGGCCGAACTTCATCCCGTTGAACCCGATTGCGGGGATCAACACCGACGGCGTGAATGGGACCGGACCAATCTACAGTCAGCCGACCACCGGTTATTACTCCTCGCTCGACAAGTCCGTGTGGTTCAAACGTCTGAAGGTCAACAGCCAGATCATCTACGGGAAGTTGTTGTTCAATCTCGATACCAATGTGACGCTGCACGACACCCTGTGGTATCGGCACGGCTACCGGGAACACTACCGCATCACCAACTACGTTCCCAACAACAACAACAACAGCGAATTCTACAATCCGTACTCGGACACCTACGGCGACAGAACCTATATCCAGTGGGCGCTGCCGCACAACCTCGTTTCCTTCGGCGGCTGGATTGCGAGCGAGACCTATAACACCGTCTACGCGGGCTACAACACCGCCATGGGAACGACGCCCCTCGCGCCCTTGTACTACAACAGCGACTACATCTATTCGACGTTCCTCAACGGCTTCGTTCAGGACCACGTCACACTCGGTTCCAAGTTTGCCGTCACGCCCGGCATAGCCATGGTCCAGTATCAGACACGCACGTTCAACAACGGCGCCGCCGAGTTCCCGAACGCTCCGGCCACCGCCACCAACCAGACGTCGACACCGAACGTCTTCAAGCGCTTCACGAAGCTCGAACCGTCGATCGACGCCCGTTTCCAGGTCAATCACACCATGGCGGTCTACGGTAACTATTCGATCACCTACCAGAATCCGACGGATAACGCCTTCGGCGCCTATGTCACCTCGCCGATCGACCTGTCGTCACTCAAGGCGATCCGCAGCAACGACGGGGAGGTTGGGGTGAAGTTCCTGTTCCCGCATTTCGGGATCTTGCGGCAGGCGGCATTGAACGCCGACGTGTTTCAAACGACCATATCGGACGAGACGATCAGCACCTATCTGACGAACATCAACCTGATAAAATTCGCGACTGCTTCCGCGAAAATCCAGGGAGCGACGGTTGAGGCCTCCGCGCGGCCGGGCTTCAATTGGCACGTATATGCGAACCTGACCTACTTGCGCAGCACTTATCAGAGCTTCATACCGGGTGGAAGCTCCACCAATTATGGCGGCTATCCGATCTCGAACTCACCGAAGATCTCGGCGACGTTCGGCGGCGTGTACAGGTTCCACCTGGCCGGTTTGTCATACCGGTTGACCGCCCAGGATCAATACGTTGGCTCTCGATATCTGTTCAGCAACAATCTGGGGGCGCCGACCTACCAGACGATGCCCTCATACAACGTGGTGAATGCCACCCTGCAATCGACGATCGGACTGGGTGATGAGGGCTCTCTGAGCTTGACTGCCGGTGTCGACAACGTGCTGGACACGCAGTACGACCCAACGGCCTACATCACGAGCGGCGGTTACTTCGGCGGCAACAGCACGAACGCCATTCTGGTCGATCCGGGCGCACCCCGTCAGTTCTACGTGGCCGCAACCTGGAATTTCTGATCGCGTCAGGGTTCCGCCTCCGGCGGGTGCCGGGTCCGACACGCCGATGGACCCGGCATCCGCCAGTGATGCGTTATTTTTTCTGGGCCATGATGTAGTAGAACGCGAAGGAGTTCATCGTGGGACTCAGTGACTTGATGCATTTGCCGCCGTTGGTGCAATATCGGTAGATCGGCCGCTGATAGGCATCTTTGCCGATGTAGGTGCCATACAGCGGGGCCGTGGCGCAGCCGCTCAGACCAAGCGACGCCGCCGCCGACAGTAGGAATCCCATCAATCCAGACTTCAACATCTCAACGATCTCCTTGTAAGTCGAGGACACCGTTATGTTGACATCGCCGCCTGGCGCCGCCTGTCACCTTGACGGGTGACAGACGGCGGGAATGGGCGCTGGATCACATTTGGAGCCAGGCCAACTTCTCGGAACGCAATTCCCGCTCGCCGTCCCAGCGATACGCGACCAGCGGGCCGCCCTTGGCAACGCTGTAATCCAGGCAAGCGAACCGGGGTGAAATCACCGTTGGTTTTCCGGAGAACCAATAATGGTCGAACAGGACCGGCGGACCTGAATAAGGGTGTCCTCGCCACTCGGCGGGCAACGGCAGATCCGGGATGAAGGTCTCGTCACCGGCCGGCACGATCGCCGCGTCGCGATAGCTCGCAACGTCCTCCTTCCACCAACGCACCCTCACCCGCCGCCTTATTTTACCGTCCTTGTCAGTGAACGCCGCGCCGTCCGGCAGCGCAATCTCGGGTCCTTTGCACACGACTTCGACCGCCTCGTGCGCCCAATGTCCGCTGAGATTGGCGGCGACGATCAGTTCGTCGCTCAGCCTGGCGCCGGTGCCCATCAGCGCATGCAAGGGATCCATTGATGCCTGGTGCCAGCAGGCATGTACGACCCGCAGTCCGCCCAGATCGAGCCACATCGGCAGAGTTCGAAACCACGCGATGATCTCGGCATGCCGCGGCGTCCCCTCGACCTCCCTCAAGAAGGCATGATGTTGTTTCCGATGCGAGTGTTTGCTGTGCGGTCTGAGAAATCGCCTTGGGTGTAGCGGGTCGCGAAGGGTCCAGGAAATGGCGTTGAACTCATGATTTCCCATGACGCAACGGGCCGTGCCCGCCTCAACCATCCGGCGCACCAGATTCACGGTCGCCAGTTGCATCGGTCCCCGATCGATCAGATCGCCGACGAAGATGGCGGTGCGATTGGCGTGTCGATACGGTGTGGATTCGGATCCGGAATATCCGAGGTGTTCGAGCAGTGCCACGAGTTTGTCGAAGTGGCCATGCACATCGCCGATCACATCGAGACCGCGCATCAACACCGTCCGCCGTTCAAGGCGTGACCACCCACCTGCCATACATTCCAGCCTTCGCGTGGCCGGGCATCTGGCAAAAATAGTAATACAGGCCGGGCCGTCGGGGAGCGACGAAGGTGCGGGTCGCAACGAAGTAGGCGGATTTGCCGGGGGATTGAGAGGTGCGCGGCATCGTGAGGGGAATCTCGGCGAACTGTGCGGTGACGGGCAGAGGCACGACCGTCTTGTACGGTGGCTTGGCTGCGCCGATGACGATGCCGTGAACCATGCCTGGACCGTAATCCATGTTCAACAGGGTCAAAGTGACCCTCGAGCCTGCCGGTGTGTCGATTTCCGGGTCGACGAATTTGTGTACTTCAAAAGTTTGATCGGGTGCTCCGGGCTTCACGGCCACCATGACGATGTGAATTCTACGGCCCGTGAACAGGACGGCGCGGTGATTCGCATGTTCCGAGCTCTTGCCACTCGTGTCGCTGTACAGGATCAACGGTTTGGCTGCCGAGTAGCTGATCGGCCGGCCGGGTTTCGGCATTTGCTTCGGCGCTGGGCCCATGTGCATGCCGACCGCGAGCATCGCGGGAACGAGGTGGTTCATTGAATGCTTCATGTTCCGACCCGTTCCCGGTCCGTCAATTGATGTAATAGCCGATGACCCGCCACTGATTCGGCGACTGCTCGACCATCGTGAGGGTTTCGACGACCTTTTTCTTGCGGGCGAACTGGCTCGAATAGTGGATGACCACGTAGTGTCCGTCGGGCGAATCGGGCAGGTAGGAGGTGACATAGGCCGAGGCGAGCCGGCGAGCCTGCAGCGGGCCGCACTGCGCGCGCGCCGCCGCGACTGAGGATGACCATGCCGCCTGCGCGACTGTTTGGCGTACGTAGCTCGCGGCCTGGATCCAACTCTGGTTGTATTTTCCAGCATCCACCAAGGCCAGCCACTTTGCGGCGGCAGCCTCGGCCGCCGGTTCCGGATTGCTGACGCGCGCCGTCGCGGTCGCGCTCAGGGCGCCAATCAGGAACAGCAGCGTAAAAAGGCGTGCAAATCGATCAATCAGCCACATCTGAAACCCCCGAATGCTTCCCGGGAACCTCGCCAGGGGCGGCGAGTCGTTGCGAGCATCTTACCGCCGGTCGGCTGGTCTCGGCCACCGCCTCGGGCCGAGGTGATGCTAGGATCCGACAAATGACTGACCAACAGGAGGAACGGCGGAATTTGAGCGGCACATCGGTCCGAACCCTCGCCTACTACGCGGAAAGGGCTGAGGAATTTCGCGCCGGTACGAGAGACCATGACGTCAGCCAGAACATCGCGGCGTTGCTGCGGCATATCGATGGCAAGGCGCCGTTTCGAATCCTCGATTTCGGCTGCGGTCCAGGGCGTGATTTGCGCACATTGAGCGCTCTCGGCCACGTTGCGATCGGATTGGACGGTACGACCGATTTTGTCGCCATGGCCAGGGCGGATAGCGGCTGCGAGGTCTGGCATCAGGACTTTATGGCTCTGCAATTGCCGTCACGGTTTTTCGACGGCATATTCGCGAACGCATCCCTCTTTCACGTTCCAACCCAGGCCCTGCCCGGTGTGCTCGGCTGCTTGCGCGACAGCCTCAAGATTCGGGGTGTCCTCTTCAGTTCGAACCCGCGCGGGGACAACGAAGAAGGATGGCGGGGAAATCGTTACGGGGTGTATCACGCGATCGATGCATGGCGCGTTTACATGTCCCAGGCCGGATTCGTCGAATTGGAGCATTACTATCGGCCACAGGGCCTGCCGCGCGAAGAACAGCCCTGGTTGGCGAGCGTCTGGCGTAACGCCGCCGAATAGACGCGACGCTCACGTCCGGTTGATGATCGGGATGTGCGCTGCCGCGTCCGCGGGTGCGAGCCCGATCAAGCGCGGGTCGTCGGCGATCTCGATCCGCCGCGCATAGGCAAGAAAGCCGGTGCGCAGGTAGAACGCGAGCGCTTGCGGGTGATCATGGGTGCAGGTATGCACCCAAAGCCGCTCGATCGGTCGCGACCAGGCCTGCTCGAGGGCCCGATTCATCAGCCAACGCCCGGCCCCATTGCCCTGGACGGTGCGCGTGACCCCGAAGAATGCGAGTTCGCACTGCCCCGCCTGCCTGAAATCGAGTTCGAGCAAGCCCTCATCGTGGCCGTCGACCTCGAGGGCATGGATTTCCACGTCCGGGTTGCCGAGTATCTGTTCGAGTTCGCTGCGCGGCATCGTCAATCGGGAGAACCACAGCCACTCGAGGCCAACGCGTCGAAACAGATCCCGGTACCATTCGGTTCTCGGTTCGACCACCCTGCGCAGCGTCCAGGGCACCGCGGATCGTTCCGGGCGAAGTGCCGGTCGTTCGCGCATTTCCAGACAGGTGACGACGGCGGCCAATTTCGAACCGGGGACGTCGCTGTAACCGTTCGGCAGCATGATAAGGTCAGCCACTGCGAATTCAGGCTCGTGGCCGGGTGTTGACGAATGCGTTCTTATGCTCCGGTGTCGTCCGCTTGCGCATGCTGCGCCAAAGGTCGAACAAGGTCAGCGCTCCGGTCAGCGAGGCGAGTGACGCGAAGTATGCGCGCGGCCCAAAAAAAGACATCAAGGCGCCGATCAGTGTCGGCCCGAATGCCGCGGCGGTGCCGTTGATGCGCAACAGCGCGCTGCTCGCGGCCACCATTTCCGAAGGCTCGAGTTTGTCATTGACGTGTGAAACCGACAGCGAGTAGAGCGTCAAGGCGAAGCCACTGAAGGTCGCCGTGAGTACCAGGAACAGGGCGTGCGGCAGGGCGCGAAATATGGCGATACCGCCGGCAACGCCGGTTGCCACCATGCAAACGACCGCGATCAGGGTTCGCCGATCGAGTCGATCCGAGAGCCGGCCGATCGGGTATTGCATGACGACGCCCGCGAGGATGCTCAAGGACATGAAGGCGGCGACCTTGGTCATGCCGAGGCCGCTCAGACGGGCGTAGACCGGTCCCATCGAGAAGATGATCGATGAAATCAGACCGGATATGGTGACGCCGGCAACGCCGAGCGGGGAATCCCGGTACAAGTCGCGCAGCCGCACCTTGCGCGGCATGGCGACCTCCGGAGCCTGTTGAGCGGAGAGCACGATCGGCACCATGGCCATCGAAATCAGCACCGAAACGATCATGAACGGCGAAGAGGTGCGCGGATCCCAGGGAATCAACAGGAATTGCCCGGTGCCGAGGCCGATGTACAGCACGACCATGTAAACCGCGAACAATCGGCCGCGGGTCGCGCGACTCGCGCGGTCGTTGAGCCAGCTCTCGGCGACGACGTAGATGCCGGCGAAACACAATCCGGACAGCAGACGCATCAGGCCCCAGGTCAGGGGCTGCACGAAGATGCCCTGCGCAAGTATCGCCCCCGATGCGACCGCCGCGAGCGCCGCAAATGCGCGGATGTGGCCGACGGTTCTTACCAGGCGCGGCGCCGTCATGGTGCCCAATAGATAGCCGACGTAGTAACACGACATGATCACGCCGGTCACGGTGGTCGGGAAACCCTCGAGGGTCGCTCGGACGCCGAGCAGCGTACTCTGCAGCCCAGCCCCCAGCATCAATACGCCCATACCCAGCAACAGAGGCCAAGTTCCGATGATGGTCTCGAGTGGTGTGGAGCGGTCCGCGGCGGAAGATGTCATGGCGTTTTGCACGGTGCATACTGCGGGGGCGCTAGCGTACGACATTATCCGGGTTGTTGACGCATCGAATTTTTCGCAGGACCAATCGAATTTCAACCGCCGCCGGCGGGACGCTTGATTTATGGGCGTGGGACCAGTAGGTTAGCTCCACGACCGAGGGGCTCGCTGGCTGGCTGGAGTGCGTCGTTGGGGTCCGCTGTGGCTTTTTCGCCCGAGATGGCGCGCGCAATCGCAGCGCGCTTCGACCTGATGGAGTTGCCGGCCGACTTCTACGACGATCCCTATCCTTACTACGATGCGTTGCGCAGCCACGAGCCGATCAAGAGGTTCGCCGACGGTTCGTACTTTCTGACGCGCTACGAGGATTTGATCCGCGTCTACCGGGATACCAAGACATTCAGTTCGGACAAGAGCAAGGAATTCGGCCGCAAGTTCGGCGACTCCCCACTTCGGGATCATCATACGAGCAGCCTCGTATTCCGCGATCCCCCGGTACACACCCGTCTGCGACGCCTGATTGGCGGTGCGCTGACGCCGCGGCACGTCGCGGCGATGGAAACGGGCTTGGTCGCGCTCGTCGAGCGTCTGCTCGATTCGATCGCGGGTCGCGAGACGATCGACCTGATCGACGATTTTGCCGGGGCGATACCGGTCGAGATCATCGGCAATCTGCTGCGCGTGCCACACGAGGACCGGGGGCCCTTGCGCGGTTGGTCGCTCGCCATTCTTGGCGCACTCGAGCCCTCGCTCGGCATGGAGGCCGCGGCCCGCGGCAATGCCGCGGTGAGCGACATGCTCGAATATCTGCGGGGCCTGATTGCCGAACGGCGCCGTCATCTGGGCGATCCCGAGACCGACGTGCTCAGCCGGCTGATCCTCGGCGATGGTGGCGATGAGCGGCTCGACGCGAAGGATCTGCTGCACAACTGCATTTTCATCCTGAACGCAGGCCACGAGACGACGACGAACCTGATCGGCAACGCGCTCGTGAGCCTGGTCGCCTGGCCGTGCGCGCGCCGCATCCTGTTACGGACCCCGGAGGCGATCGAGTCCGCGGTCGAGGAATTCCTGCGGTTCGAGAGCTCCAATCAGCTCGGCAACCGGATCACGACCCAGCCGGTGCGGTTCGGTGAGGTCGAAATGCCGCCCGAAACACGGATCTGGTTGTGCATCGGTGCGGCCAATCGGGACCCTTTGAAGTTCCCGGACCCGGATCGCTTGGACGTGCTGCGCTCACCGAATCGACATCTCGCCTTCGGCTCCGGGCCGCATCAGTGCGTCGGCCTGACCCTCGGTCGGCTCGAGGCGCGGGTGGCAATATTGCGGTTCTTGCAGCGCTTCCCCGGCTACGAACTCGCCGCTCCGGCGATGCGGGGCGGCCGAGTCCGCTTCCGCGGCTACTTGCATGCGCCTTGCCGACCCCGGGCTGACCGGCGGCCGGGATGGATTGGTGAAAACAGTGATGGAGGTTCGAGATCATGAATGCGCAAATCGACTGGCACGCCCGCTCCCAGACCCTGAAAATGCCGACGCAGGTGGTGATCGACGGCAAGCATGGTCCGGCCCAGAGTGGCAAGACCTATGATGTCGTCAACCCGAGCACGGGGCGTGTGGTGGCGAAGTTGCCGGACTGCGGTCCGGCCGATGTCGATCGCGCGGTCGCGGCCGCGCGCCGCAGTTTCGATTCCGGGGTCTGGGCAAATCTTGCGCCGCGCGATCGCAAGAAATGTCTGCGCAAGCTCTCCGAACTGATCGATGCACACCGCGATGAGCTTGCGCTGATGGATTCGCTGACGATGGGAATGCCGATATCGATCGCCGCGGGTTATTGCGTGCAATGGGCGGTGAACTGCTTCGAGTGGTACGGCGAAGCCATCGACAAGGTCTACGACGAAGTTGCGCCGACGGACCGCGGTGTGTTCGCGACGATCACGCGGGAACCGGTCGGTGTGGTCGCCGCGGTACTACCGTGGAACTGGCCGACCGGCCTGCTCGGCTGGAAGGTGCCGCCGGCGCTCGCCACCGGCAATAGCGTCGTTCTGAAGCCGGATGAGCAGACCTCCCTGTCTGCGCTGCGGATCGCGGAGCTCGCACTCGAAGCCGGCATTCCGCCCGGCGTTTTCAACGTGGTCACCGGCGGCCCTGCCGTCGGCGAAGCGATTGGACGCCACATGGACATCGACGTGGTCGGCTTCACCGGCTCGACCGAAGTCGGCAAGCTGTTCCTCAAATACTCGTCCGAGTCCAACATGAAGCCCGTCTGGACGGAATGCGGCGGCAAGAGCCCGAACATCGTCTTCGCGGATGCCCCGAATCTTCAGGAGGCCGCCCAGGAATCGGCTTTGGCGATCTTTCTGAACACCGGTCAGATATGCGCCGCCGGTTCCCGCCTGATCGTCGAGGAGTCGGTTCGCGATCAGATCCTGGAGATCGTCTCCGCGGTCGGCAAGAGCCTGAAGCCCTCGGATCCGTTGCAGGCCGCGACGATGATGGGGCCGATCGCGAAGGCCTCTCAACTCGAGCGGGTCATGTCCTACATCGCCATCGGCCGCCAGGAAGGCGCCCAACTGAAGATTGGCGGCGTGCGTGCGAACGAAGCCTCGGGCGGCTATTTTTTCGAGCCCACGGTGTTCGACCGCGTCGACAATACGATGCGCATCGCCCAGGAGGAGATTTTCGGCCCCGTGCTCTCGACGATCACCTTCAAGACCCCCGAGGAAGCCATCGCCCTGGCGAATCAAACCACCTATGGTCTGGCGAGCGCCATTTGGACCAGCGATCTGAGCAAGGCACACAAGTTGTCTCGGGCGATCCGGGCGGGCAGCGTTTCCGTGAACTGTTACGCCGCCGATGCCCACGACGTCACGGTACCGTTCGGCGGTTACAAGCAATCCGGCTTCGGGCGCGACAAGTCCCTGCATGCGCTCGACAAGTACGTGCAGCTAAAGACGACCTGGATGAAGCTCTAGCGCATGGCGGTGAATCGCGGCCAGCCTTGATGCAGACGCGTACGATCGGTCGGCTTTGGGTCCGTGCGCTCGTTCTCGCCGCAGCGGCGAGGCTTGCGTGTGCGGCGGCTTCCGGCGGCGCGTCGGGCGATTACTACTCGCATCTCGCCGCGATCAACGCGCGCAACGTCGCCCGGGTCGGTTTCGCCTGGCAATACCGCCTGCCGACGACACGCGGGCTCGAGGCGACGCCGGTCGTTGTCAACGGTGTCCTGTATACGAGCGGCGACTGGGGTACGGTCTACGCGCTGAACGCGGCGAGCGGTCGCGAGATCTGGAAGTATGAACCGCACGTCGATGGGCAATGGGGAAGGTATGCGTGCTGCGACGTCGTCAATCGCGGCGTCGCCGTCGCCGACGGCGTCGTTTACGCAGCCTCGCTCGACGGCTATCTGCACGCGTTGGATGCCGCGAGCGGCCGGCCGCTTTGGGATGCCGACGCCCTGCCCGCCCGCGGTCCCGCCGCCCCTCATTATGCGGTCACCGGCGCGCCACTGATCGCCGGCAATCTGGTCGTGATCGGCAGCGGCGGCGCGGATTTCGATGGCGCCCGGGGTTACGTCGCCGCGTTCGAGCGCAACACGGGGCGATTGGCCTGGCGCTTCTACACCGTGCCGCGCAACCCGGCCGATGGACCCCAGGATCAGCACCATCTGGTCGCAGCGGCGGGCACCTGGAGCAGTCACTACAATTGGCGAACCGGCGGCGGCGGCACGGTCTGGGACGGAATGGCCTACGATCGCAAGCTCGGTTTGATCTATTTCGGGACTGCGAATCCTGCTCCCTACCAGATCGCGAAGGACGCTCGGCGCGGTGACGAACTCTACGCCGCCTCGATCGTTGCGGTGCATGCCGCGACCGGGTCGCTTGCCTGGTACTACCAGGAAGTGCCGGGAGATGGCTGGGATTTCGACGCCACGCAAAAAATGATCCTCACCCGCCTGAAGATCGACGGCCGGGAGCGGCCGGTGCTCATGCAGGCCGCAAAGGATGGCTTCTTCTACGTGCTCGATCGGCGCAATGGCCGGCTGCTGTCGGCACGCCCGTTCACTTACCTGAACTGGGCGCAGGGTATCGACCCGCGGACCGGTCGGCCGCTGCGCAATCCGGCTGCCGACTATGCGAGTGGTCCGAAACTCGTGTTTCCGTCGATGATGGGGGCCCACAGCTGGCAACCCATGTCCTACAGCCCGCTGACTGGGCTCGTCTATATTCCGGTCGTGGATGCGCCGATGGTCTACATTCCGACGACACAGCGGCCGGCCGGGCTGATCGAGGGGAGCTTCGACGTCGCCGGCGTGTTCACCGACGATTACCATCCGCGGGCGATGTCGGCCCTGTTCGGCGCGCTGCCGCCGCTCGCGCAGCTCGCGCGGCAGGCCGGTCACCGCGCCGAGGAGCACGGGGTGCTACGCGCGTTCGACCCGCTCACGGGTCGGCGTGTCTGGGATCAGGCTGGCAGCAACATCTGGGACGGCGGCGTGCTGTCGACCGCCGGCAACCTGGTGGTGCGCGGCAATGTGGCCGGTCAGCTGAACTTCTATGCCGCCGACACCGGCAAACTCTTGAAGCGCATCGAGGTCGGCACCTCGATCATTGCTGCCCCGATGACCTACCGCGTTGACGGCCGGCAATATGTCGCCGTCATGGCAGGCTATGGTGGCGGCACGATCGGCATGCCGTTTCCGAGGAACAGCGCGGCACGGCGCTTTGGCAATGCCGGCCGAATCCTCGCCTTCCGGCTCGGCGGCGGCCCGGTGCCGCTGCCGCCCCCGCTCGTCGATGCGCCCTTCCCGCGGCCGCCAGCACGCATCGGCAGCGCATCTGCGATCGCCGCCGGCGAGGTGCTCTACAACCGGTATTGCGGACGCTGCCACGTGTTCGGTCGCGGCGAATTGCCGGATCTACGGCGTACCGCCGCCGCGACCCGCAACAGCTTCGACGCCATCGTGCTGCACGGCGCCTTGCGGCCGATGGGAATGGCCCGTTGGGACGATGTCCTCAGCCACACCGACGCCGCGGCGATTCAGGCCTACGTGATCGATCAGGCCTGGCAGGCGTATACGGCCGCTCACCCGCCGCCGTCTCCGAGCAGCCGGCGGCGCTAGCGGCTTTTAGAACGACGCGCGCACCTCGATGCCGATGGTGCGCGGCTGGTTGATCGCGAGCCGCGGTCGCCCGGGTGTCTCAGCCGCGAGCGAGCGGTTGTCGCCCAGATTGGCGATGTCGTTGGTCAGATTCTTGCCGACCAGCGCGTACTGCATGATGCCGTGTTCGACCGCGAGTCGCATGTCGATCAGGCGGTAGGAGCCGCGTTCACGCGGATTGGTCGGATCGTTGTTGCCGCTGTAGCTGCGTCCCATGTAGGAATAATCGGCGCTGCCGACGAAGGTCCAATCGCTGTTGATCGGCTTGGTGTAGGTGAGCGAGGTGTTGCCGGTCCAGTTCGGCACGTCGTACACCGGTGAGCCTACCGGTTGCGGAGAGAACGAACTCGCCTGCGTGATCTTCGCGTCCTGATAGCCCAAACCGAGGGAAACCTGCAGCGGCTCGAGCGGCCGGGCGCGCAGTTCCAACTCCCCGCCCTTGCTCTCGGCCGCACCGGCATTCGCCCGATACTGGAAACCACAGGACAGCAGGATCTCCTGCTGGATGTTGTTCCAGCGGATGTCGAACACCGCCGCGTCGATCGTCATGCGGTTCTGCAGCCACGAGGTCTTCGCGCCGAGCTCGTAGTTCCACAAGGAGTCCGAGCGGTAACTGCGCGTGTCGGCGAGTGTGATCGCCGGATCCACCAACTTCAACGCGGCGACGCAGTCGGTGCCCGTGCCGGGGGTGCCGGCCGGCACGATCGGCACCACGCCACCGGGGCGGAAGCCCTTGGCGACGTTGACGTACACCATGTCGTTCCGCGTCAGGTGATAGTCGACCTCGTACTTCGGGTTGATACCGTTTTCGCTGGTGGATGCGTTCGGGCTGATGACCGCGGGACCGCCGGCCGCGAGCCCCGCCTCGTATCCGTAGGACGAAGCCGTGTCATGGTACCAACGCAGGCCGACCGTGAATTTGAGCGGTTGGATCGGCCGGTACGACACCTGGCCGAACAGCGCCGATTCCTTCTGCTCGGACTTGAAGTCCTGCGCGAAGATCAGGTTGGCGTAGGTGGGGTTGTTCTGGAAGCCGAGCGTGGAGTCCAGGTTCGGGACCACGGCCGGCGGGTAGTAGCCGGCGAACGGCACCCGGCCATGCAGGTCCGAATAGAACGCACCGGCGACGAATTGCACCGGGCCCTGCAACGATGACACGAAGCGCACTTCCTGTGCGAACTGCTGGTAGTTCTTCTCCTCGCTGATCGAGCCCGGCTGCGGCGTGCCGAGCGCCGCGCAGCCGCCGTTTGCCGGCCCCAGAGCGACCGCCGCCGCGTTGCAACCGCTGGTGATTGCCGCCCAGACGAAGTCGGTCTCGTCCTCGGTCTCGAAGACCTTGCGGCTGAAATAGGACGATGAGGACACGAACTCACCCAACCCGGTCTTCAGGTGCATCGCGAGCGAGTACAGACCCCAGGTGTCGAAGCCGCCTTCCGGCACGTTGAACCAGCGCGCCTGCGTGAAACTGGTCGGCGTCATTGCGGTCGGCAGAGTGTACGGCCCGGAGGGCACCGGATAGCCGATGCCATTGCCCGGCATCGAGGCGAAATCCGCGAGCGGAAAGCCGTTATAGGCCGCCCGCTGCATCATGACGCGCGGCATGATGCTGAAGCGGTTGTTGAACTTGATCAACAATTCGGCCGATCCGCCGTCGGTGTTGACGGCGCCGACGTTGTTGACCGTCGAGATGCCGGTCGTCGCAAGCGGTGTGCAGGTCTGCGCAACCGCCGCGGCCGGATCGGTGCAGAAACTGCGCTTGAAGTACCCGGCCTCATAATCGTTGAATCCGGTGAGGCGCAGCGCGACATGATCCCTCATCAACGGCAGGTTGACGATGGCGTCGCCGGTCCAGTTCGGCTTGCTGGTGTGGTCGGTCGAGGACGTGCCGGCATCCACGGTCGCGGAGAAATGTCTCAGGTTCGGCTGCTTGGTGATGATGCGCACCGTGCCGCCCATCGAGCGTGCACCGTACAAGGTGCCCTGCGGTCCGCGCAGCACCTCGATGCGGGCGATGTCGAGCACGCGCGGATCGAGCGAGTCCGGCAGCGGCGTATCGTCGATGTAGAAACCGGTCACATTGTCGCCCGAGATGCCGCGAATCGAGACGGTTCGGGCTGTGCCGATCCCGTCGCCGGTCGGTGCGAAGGAGAGGTTGGGCACCTTGGTGGCGTAGTCGAAGAAATCGTTGATCGCCTTTTCCTGGAGTGCAACACTCGTGATCGTCGTCATCGACAGCGGTACGGACTGCTGGGACTCGGCGCGCTTCTGCGCGGTGACGGTGATCGTCGCGAGTTGATCGCTCGCCGCGCCGGCGTCCGTCGCGCTTGCCATGGTCGTCCCTGAATTGGCCGCGATACCGGCGGCTGGAAAGATGACCGCCATCAGGCCGAGGCCGGCCCAGGTACTAGCTACTCGACCCATGGTGATGTGCTCCCGTTGCAACTATGAAACCGCTGCTTCCCAACACCCGAAATCCGAGAATTCGTGCTCTGGCGCTTCAAGCGCCATATTTTTATGTTCCGCCCGAAGTTAATCCTTTCGTTGGCAATTAACAACTGATCGGGATCAGCTTTCTCGACGTTGCTGTTTCCCCCCATTTTCGCTGACAAGGACTAGAATTTGGAGCGATCAAGCGTCCGATCGAATCCGGCCGCGTCGTTGGGGAGCCACATATGAGCAAGACCTTCGCCTCACAAGCGGATCTGGCCGAGAAAGTCGTCAGCTTCGACCGATTGTCGCCAAACGCCTACGCGTATACGGCGCAGGGAGATCCGAACACCGGCATCGTGATCGGTGACGAGGCGGTGTTGGTGATCGACACGCAGGCGACACCCGTCATGGCGGCGGACGTCGTCCGAAGGATCAGGGAAGTCACGGACAAGCCGATCCAGTACGTCGTGCTCTCCCACTATCATGCGGTGCGCGTGCTGGGGGCGAGTGCTTATGCGCCGCGTCATATCATCGCGAGCCGGGATACCTACGACTTGATCAGCGAGCGCGGGGAGGCCGACATGAAGAGCGAGATCGAGCGCTTTCCGCGCTTGTTCCGCGCGGTCGACTCGATTCCCGGGCTGACGTGGCCGACACTGGTTTTCGAACGCTCGCTGACACTGTGGCTCGGCAAGCTCGAAGTGCGCATTCTGCAACTTGGCCGTGGTCACACCAAGGGCGATACGGTCGTGTGGTTGCCGAAGGACCGGATCCTGTTTTCGGGCGATTTGGTCGAATTCGACGCGACACCCTACGCAGGCGATGCGTACTTCACCGACTGGCCGGCAACCCTCGATGCGCTGGCGGCACTGCGGCCCGAAAAACTGGTGCCCGGTCGCGGTGCGGCGCTGCAAACACCTTCGCAAGTGTCGGCCGGGCTCGCCGGCACGCGTGCGTTCGTCACCGATCTGTACGCTTTGGTCAAGGCGGGTGCGAGTGCCGGCAGGTCGCTGCGTGACATCCACCGCGATGCCATGGCCGCGTTACGGCCCAAGTACGGTCAATGGGTGATTTTCGAGCACTGCATGCCGTTCGATGTCTCGCGGGCCTACGACGAAGCGACACAGCATCGCGATCCGCGGATCTGGACCGCGGAACGGGACCGGCAGATGTGGGCGGATCTCGAAACTTGACCCCCCCACGGTCCTGAGCCGATGCCTTCGAGCTATCGACAACCGCGTTTCGCCTATCTCCGGCCGCCTGATCTGGACGCGGTGCAGCGTCTTCGCCGACCGGTCGTCGTGGTCGGCGCCGGTCCGGTCGGACTTGCGGTGGCGATCGACTGTCGTCTCAAGGGATTGCCGGTCGTGCTGCTCGACGAGGATGACACCGTCTCGATCGGCTCGCGCGGCCTGTGTTATGCGAAGCGCTCGCTCGAAATTCTCGACCGCCTCGGCTGCGGTGAGGCGGTGATCGCCAAAGGGGTGAGCTGGAACGTTGGCCGCACGTTCTTCCGCGATCACGAGGTGTATCGCTTCGACCTGGTGCCGGAGCCGGACCACAAGCGGCCCGGCATGGTCAATCTGCAGCAATACTATCTCGAGGAATACCAGAGCGCGCGTGCAGCCACGCTCGGCGTCGACCTTCGCTGGAAAAACCGGGTCATAGCGGTTTCGGGCTCCTCCGACCCGGTCGTGCTGACGGTCGACACCCCCGACGGGATCTATGAACTCGAGACCGCGTGGCTGATCGTTGCGGATGGCGCACGCAGCCCGATCCGGCGGATGATGGGCCTCGACATCGAGGGTAAGGTGTTCCGCGATCGTTTCCTGATCGCCGACGTGCGCATGCAGGCCGATTTTCCGCCCGAGCGCTGGTTCTGGTTCGACCCGCCATTTCATCCCAACCAGTCCGTGCTGCTTCACCGGCAGGCCGATAACGTCTGGCGCATCGATTTTCAGCTGGGCTGGGATGCCGATCCGGAAGCGGAGAAGGCGCCCGAACGGGTGATCCCGCGGATCAAGGCCATGTTGGGCGATGATCGCGAGTTCGAGCTCGAGTGGGTCAGCGTCTATACGTTTCAATGCCGCCGAATGGCAAGGTTTCGCCACGGCCGGGTGTTGTTCGTTGGCGATGCCGCCCACCAAGTCTCGCCGTTCGGCGCGCGCGGCGCGAACTCAGGCTACCAGGATGCGGACAACCTTGCCTGGAAGTTGCAGCTCGTGATTGCGGGGCTCGCGCCCGAGCGCCTCCTCGACACCTACGACGAGGAGCGGGTGGCGGCCGCGGACGAGAATCTCCTGAACTCGACCCGTTCGACCGATTTCATCACGCCGAAGTCCGGCATCAGCCGGATCTTTCGAGACGCCGTGCTCGAACTGGCCGAGAGACACGCCTTCGCGCGGCGCCTGGTCAACTCGGGACGCCTGTCCCTGCCGGCGGTGTACGTGCACTCCTCGCTGAACACCCCCGATGTGGAAGCATTTGCCGGCGACATGAGTCCTGGCGCGCCGATGGCCGATGCCCCGCTCGACGACGGCCACTGGCTCATCGACGAACTCGGCGGCGGCTTCCGGCTGCTGCTGTTCGCCGATGTGCCAGCCGCGATCGAACGCTCCATCGTCGATGCCTTCACCGTGCTGCGGCACCAGCCGGTCCCGGTCGAGGTCGTGATCCTCGCACGACGGTCCGGGGCCGTCGCGAATGCCCGCGTGCGCATCGACTTCAAGGGCGTTGCCGCCGATCGTTATGACGGCCATCATGGCGCCGTGTATCTCGCACGGCCGGACCAGCACGTGGCCGCCCGTTGGCGGCGCTTCGATCTGGACAGGATTCTCGCGGCGCTCGCGCGCGCGACCTGCAACGACCGGGAGGTTTGAGGTATGCCGCTCACCCTGAACGCGAATTTTCACGACCCTGAGAAGCGCCCTATCCGGGATTTCTCGCCGGGTGATGATTTCTACGAGATGCTCATCGATGCGCACCGCGACCTCAGCGCGGAGCAGAGCGCCAAGTTCAATGCGAAGCTCATTTTATTGCTCGCCAATCACATCGGCGATCTGGTGGTGTTGCGCGAGGCGATCGCGCGGGCCGGTGAAACCGCCTGATTGCCGATGAGGCGCAGCAAGTGCGCCCGGGTCGCGGCCACATCGTTGAGCGGGCGATGGCGAAAATGCGTCACCTCCGCCGGCGTATAGGGGATGAAACCGCGCGGGACCGGCACATCGCTCAGCTTATGCACCATCCAGTTGAGCAAGGAGGCGGTGTCGGCATCCGACAGTGAGGATTCGGAGACTCCGGGGACCCTGATCACGTAATTCCGTCCTGCCGGCAGCAAAGAGAAGGCAACCAGCGTGCGCCGCAGGGACGGAACACGACCGGTCTCGCCCGATCCGTCCGCGAGGTGGCAGCCCTGACAGTTCAGCTGGTAATTCACCCGCGGCCGGTATGTCGGAGCCGCGTGCGCGAGCGCCGCGAGGCCGAGCAACGCGAGCGAAGCGATTGCCCTCATCGCCGCTCAGCCCACGGTGCCGAGGATTCGCGCCGTCGAGCAGTGATAGGGAATGTTGGCGGTCGAATTGCCGGAACACCAGTTGTAGTCGTTGGAATGTCCGGACTCGAACATCGGCGTGTCGCCCTCGTTACGATTGCAAAAGCATCGCCCGCAGGAGCTTTTTCCGCAGCAATCGTTGTATGAGACCACGTAGTCCTTGCCGTCTCCGGGATTGTGGCAGGTGCCGATCCACGTGATCGCGGACATGCTCGTACCCGGGGGGCATGTCGTCTGCGAGCCTCCGCAGCAACTGCACAGGTAGCCGTCGATCGCGCAATGCCGCCAATAGTCACAGGACGCCGGGTCGTTCCAGTGTGGGTTCGCGCCCTTCGGATCCCGCCGCACCTCGGCGCCCCGCGCCGTCGGCAGCAACGGGATGGAGGCCGCCCCCAGCAACATCGAGCCGATGCCCGCGAGCACGCTGCGGCGTGAACTGCGGCGTGCGAGGCCTCGCGCGGAATTCTCCGCCAGAACGTCCAACCATTTCATCGTGCGTTCCTCATCCTGTACCGCCGCCCGGACATCAGGCGGCCCGTTCCGCCGCCGCCGACTCAAAATAGCTTTGTATCGACGCGAATCCGAGCCGCTTCGCCTCGAAAAGGCTCTCCAGGTGCTCCCGGGAATTGACGATGCCGCGCGCCCGCAGTATCCCCTGGGCATCGATCAGGGCCGCGAACGGCAGTCGACTCACCTGGTAGGCCATGCCGAGCGGCGCCGAGACGACGTAGGAGAAATCTCCGAGCCGCTGAACGCGCACGAACTCGCGTTGCGTGGCCAGTTCGCCGTCGCTCGCGAGCACGATGTCGAGCCAGCCGGCCTCGGCCCCACGGCTCGACTTCAGAACCGGCAACAATGCCTTGCACACCGGGCAGGTCGGCGAGACGAACACCAGCAGCGTGCTGCGTTCGTCGGCGCGCGCGGCGCCGATGGCGCATGCGCGTCCGTCGATGTCCTCAACCTCCATGCGTGGCGCGCTCTCGCCGATTTTCAGTCCGCCGGCGAGCATCAGCGCGCCGACCGGCGCGATGCGTTCGTGCAGTACACCGAGCTGGCGCACCACGGCGAGCAGTGCGAGTGCCAGCACGATGACGACGACCCAGAGCGTCGCATTCGACACCGCCAGCGCGGTCATGCGCGTCCCCGGATCGCGAGACCCCTGGGTGCGATCTCCGCCGCCAGCCGTTCGATAGAGACATCGAGCAGTGCGATGACCGTCAGACCTGCGGTGATGGTCAACAGATCCGCGGCGGTGAGCGGGCGCGACGACCACGGCGAGGCCGCCATCGCGAGAAGCGCCGCGAACAGCAGATTGCGCCAGACCATCCACGCGCCGATCGGGCGGCGCCGTCCGGGCCCGGCGCAGCCACAGTCGAGTTCACGACGGCCCCGGGCGAGATTGAGCGCGATCGCCACGGCGTAGATGCTGAGCAAGGTGGCGGCCGCGAGGGCACCGCCGCGATGCGCCCACGGCAGGATGAGCGCGACGCAGATAGCGCTCTCGAGGATCGGAATCACGCGCGCCAAGCCGTGCGCCCAGGCCGCAGGCATCAGCCGATAGGCGGCGAAGGACTCGGAAAAATCGCCGAGGCGGCGCCATTTATGCCCGGCCGCGCCCGCCAGCAGCGCGGCACCGCAGAAGTCGATCAGGTAGCCGATGGTGGGGTCGAGCAAGGCGGCGGCCTCATGGCGTGACCAGTAAACTCGGTGTCGTCGCGATGTTCTTCACGGTACGAAGCAAGCGCCCTGAGGTGGCGTCGTAGATGTCGAGATCGGGACTGTCCAGGAAAACCGAGTACAAAAGCGGCGCCCGGTCCCTTGAGACCTGGATCGAGCTCGCCAGGTGCTTCAGTTCGATGCGTTGCACGCGCCGATGGGTTGCCAGATCGTAGACCCAGACGTTTCTGCCCGGATCCTTGTGCGTGGCAAGACCGCCCCGATGCATGATTGCGTACAACAGATCGCGCCGTGCGTCGACGGCGAGTTGTTGCAGCCCGCCCGGCCGCCATCCTTGCGCGCGTTCGGCCGCCGAGGTCAGCGACCAGGCGGGCTTCACGCTCGCCCGCTGCCCGGATACGTCGAGCGGCACGATGAGTCCGTTGAACGTCACGAAATACCACGTATCGCCGACGCGCACCGGCTTCTCGGTCACCGGGTCGGCGCCCATCGGCAGCATCGAGTCGGTGTGACGGACCCGTGCGTGCCCGTGTGCGTCGAGATTCACGAGCATCAGCGAGCCGTCCCCGCACACCGAGAAGAAGGAACGCGGGCCGGAGGCAAACGCGAGCGCGCAGCCGGGTATCGGCACTTCGCGCACGAACTTCCTCGTGCGCATATCGACCACGGAGATGCTCTGCGCGGGGGTGAAGTCGTAGATCAGCAGAAAGCGGCCATCGTCGGTGAGCGTCGCATCGCCCATGACGGGCATGTTCGAGGCGCGTTTCGGCGGAATCTTGATCTCACCGACCACATCGAGCGTGCGCGCGTCGTACAAGGTCACGACGTCGGTGCGCTTGCCGCGCGTGCCGCGCGAGAAATAGGTCTCCGGCGAATAGATGAGCCTGCGGCTTTTCGACAGCAGGAGATGTGCGTAGCTGTAGCCGGTGCTCAAGGTGCCGAGATAGCGTCCCGTGTCGCCGTCGATCAGGTGCGCCTGGCCATCGGCCATGTGGGCGAAGACGAAGTCATTGACCCAGACCCAGTGCTTCGAGGGGGGTGATGGCAGCACGGCGACGGTCGGATGGCGGCCGACGTCGGAGGGCAGGTCCGCCCAGGCCGGCCGAAGTGCGAGCGCGCCGAGCAAGGCGGCTATCGCGAGCGATTCGCAACATCGCCTCACCCAGGCACCCTGGATCGATAGGAGCGTGAATTTCCAGACGTTCAACTCGCCCATCTTCCGGCTCCCTCGTGCGTGGCGGCACATGCCGGGCGCGCAGACCGGTCTTAAAAACCTTGAGGATTGTACAATCGCGCGCTACAAACTGCCAGTATCGACGCCAAGCGCGGGCACGCGCCATTCGATACACTGGGCCGTGGGCGGACGTTCCAACGAACGTCTCGTGAAGGGGGGACTACGGCCATGCGGCGTACGCAGCTTGGCCCGCCGCAACTCGAACCGATCGAGTCGGCGAGCCGCGATGAGCTTCGCTCCTTGCAGACCAGGCGTCTGCGCTGGTCTTTGCGGCATGCCTATGAGCACGTCGAGCACTACCGACGCAGCTTCGATGCGGCCGGTGTGCATCCGGATGACTTGCGAGATCCCTCGGACCTCGGCCGCTTTCCGCTGATGGGCAAGAGCGAGCTGCGGGACCATTATCCCTTCGGCCTGTTCGCCGTTCCGCGTGAGCGGGTAATCCGCCTGCATGCATCGAGCGGCACGACCGGCAAACCGACGGTGGTCGGTTACACGGCACAGGACATCGACGTCTGGTCGCAGCTCGTCGCCCGCTCGATTCGAGCCGCAGGCGGACGCGCGGGCGATGTGGTGCATGTCGCCTACGGCTATGGCTTGTTCACCGGTGGCTTGGGCGCGCATTACGGTGCAGAGCGTCTCGGTTGCACGGTGATACCGATGTCGGGCGGACAGACTGAGCGACAAGTGCAACTGATCGCGGATTTCAGTCCGAGCATCATCATGGTCACCCCTTCCTACATGCTCGTGCTGCTCGAACAGATGCGCAGACAGGGGCTCGATCCACGCCGCTCGTCGCTGCAGATCGGCATCTTCGGTGCCGAGCCATGGACGAATTCAATGCGTCAGGAAATCGAGGCGAGCGCGGATATCGATGCGCTCGACATCTATGGTCTATCCGAGGTCATGGGACCTGGCGTTGCCTCCGAATGCGTGGAGTCGAAGGATGGCCCGGTGATATGGGAAGACCACTTCTACCCGGAGATCATCGATCCGGTGAGCGGTCGCGTGCTCGCCGATGGAGAGCAGGGTGAACTCGTCTTCACCTCGCTGAGCAAGGAGGCCTTGCCGGTCATCCGCTATCGCACGCGCGATCTGACGCGCCTCCTGCCACCGACCGCGCGCTCGATGCGCCGCATGGACAAGATCACAGGCCGCACCGACGACATGCTGATCATCCGGGGGGTGAATCTCTTCCCCACGCAAATTGAGGAATTGATCCTGCGCGTGCCGCAATTGACCGCGCAGTATCAGTTGATCGTGAGCCGGGAGGATCATCTGGATTGTCTTGAGGTGCGCGTCGAGGTGCGCCCCGAGGCTTGGCAACAGGTGTCCGCCGAGGACCTGCCGAACGTTGCCCTGGAGTTGCAGCACCACATCAAGTCGTATATCGGCGTCACGGCGATCGTGACGCCGGTTGCGCCGCAGGCTATCGAACGTACCGTCGGCAAGGCGCGCCGGGTCCTCGATCGGCGCACGCCGGCCGGCCGGCCCTAGGAGCCTGGCGGCCCGGACTCGCCGGGCCCAAAGGACGCCCGGCGCTTGCCGCGCACCGCGGCGAGGCCTTCGCGCACATCACCCAGCCGGAAACCGAGGAACTCGAGCGCGAGCGAGGCATCGAAGCTCGGCCCGGCGAGGCGCAACCAGTTGTTGAGCGCGTGTTTGGTCCAGCGGACGGCGGTGGTGCCGGCGCCGGCGAGCCGGATGGCGATTTCGAGCGCCGACTCGCGCACCTGGTCGTCCGCGACGCACAAGGCCACCAGGCCGATGCGTTCGGCCTGCTCGCCCGACAACGGCTGATTGGTCAGCAGGTGGTAGCGCGCCTTGGCAAGGCCGCAGAGCAGCGGCCAGATCATCACGGCGTGATCACCGGCCGCCACACCGAGGCGCGTATGCCCATCGAGGATCTTCGCGTCGCGCCCGGCCACCGCGATGTCCGCGAGCAGAGCGACGGCGAGCCCGGCACCGACCGCCGAGCCGCGGATCGCCGACACCACCGGCTTCGAGCAGTTCACGAGGTTGTAGACGAGATCGCTCGCCTCCTTCCAAACACGCACCAAGGTCGCCTCATCGGCGATCATCCGCTCGATCATCTCGAAGTCGCCACCCGCGCAGAAGTGTTCGCCCGCACCCCGGATCATCACCGCGCGGACCGTCTCGTCGACGTCCACCGCGCGCCACACATGTGCGAGGTCGCGGTGCATCGATTCGCTCGCTGCGTTGTGCCGGTCGGCGTTCGCGATCACCACTTCGAGCACCGCCGGCGCCGGCTCGGCGAATTCGAGACTGGGGAAGGAGGCGCGGTAGCGATCGAGGTCCATCTTTTCGTTCATCCTCTCACCTCGCCGCATCCGGCACGGCATGCACACTGACCATCGTCAGCACGTCGTACGAAGCCACCGTCTCGCCATCCTGGTTCGTGATCAGCGCATCCCAGCGCACCTCACCCCAGCCCTTGTCGGCGCGCAGCGATTTCTCCTTGCAGGTGAGTCGCACCTTGATCCAGTCGCCCGGCTTCGCCGGTTTCACGAAACGCAGTTCATCGAGGCCGTAGTTGCCGAGCACCGGACCGTAGTCTGGGTCGACGAACAGGCCGGCCGCCGCGGAAATCAAGTAGTACCCATGCGCGACTCGGCTGCCGAACAAAGGGTTGCGTGCGGCTTCGGTCTCGCTCATGTGGGCGTAGAAATTGTCGCCGGTGAGCGCCGCGAACGCCTCGATGTCGGCGACCGTGATCTGGCGCGCGTTGGAACGGAAGGTATCGCCGATCGCGAGTTCATCGAACGGCTTCCGAAACGGGTGCCGTCCCGGGTCGCGCTCGGTCGCACCGCGGATCCAGCGGCCGCCGATCGCGGCGAGCATCGCCGGCGAGCCCTGCAGGGCGGTGCGCTGCATGTAGTGCAAGACGCCGCGGATGCCGCCCATCTCCTCGCCCCCGCCGGCGCGGCCGGGACCGCCATGGACGAGCGGCGCGAGCGGCGCACCGTGCCCGGTGGATTCGGCGGCGCAATGCCGGTTCACGACCAGGAGCCTGCCGTGAAACGGCGCCAGCCCGATGGCGACGTGTGCCGCGACTTTCTCGTCCGCGGTGAACAACGAACCGGCGAGGCTGCCGTCACCGCGTCGTGCGAGTTCGATCGCCTCGTCGAGATCGCGATACGCAAGCAGCGTCGCGACGGGTCCGAACGCCTCGACCGAATGCACCGCGCTCGCACTCGCCGCGTCACGGCAGCGTAACAGCAGCGGCGCCAGGAACCCGCCGCCTCGGGCATTGGCCTCGCGCAGGCGCGGGTCGTGCGGATCGCCGTGGATCAGATCCGATTCGCCGCGCAGCTCCTCGAGCCGGTGCAGCACCTCGTGCCGCTGATCGCGGCTGGCGAGCGGGCCCATGCGTGTGTCCGGCGCACGCGGGTCACCGACCCGCACGGCGGCGAGACGTTCGGCGATCGCCGCGGTGGCCGCCTCGAGCATCGTCGCCGGCACGATGGCCTTGCGGATCGCCGTGCACTTCTGCCCGGCCTTGACGGTCATCTCGCGCACGACTTCGTCGGCGTACAGCTCGAACTCGGCGGTGCCGGGGCCCGCGTCCGGTCCGAGGATCGATGAGTTGAGCGAATCGGTCTCGGCGATGAAACGCACCGAGTGGCGCGTAACGATGGGATGCGTCCGCAGTTTGACCGCGGTGCTCGCCGAACCGGTGAAGGAGACGACGTCCTGACTGCCGAGATGATCGAACAGATCACCCACCCCGCCGGCGATCATCTGCAGCGTTCCCGGAGGCAGTATCGCCAGTTCGACGATGCGCCGTACCACGCGCTCGGTCAGATACGCGGTCGCGGTCGCCGGTTTGACGATGACGGGCATGCCGGCGAGGATCGCCGGTGCGAGCTTCTCGAACATGCCCCAGACCGGAAAATTAAATGCGTTGATTTGCACGGCGGCGCCCGCGCGCGACACGCAGACATGCCGGCCGACGAAGCTGCCGCCCTTCGACAAGGCCTCGACGCCGCCGTCAAGGTATACCCGGCCGTCGGGCAATTCGCGGGCGCCTTTGCTGGCGAAGGCGAGCATCGTGCCGATTCCGCCGTCGATGTCGATCCACGAATCGGCGCGGGTCGCACCGGTTCGATGGGAAAGCGCGTAGAAGTCCTCCTTGGATTCGAGCAGCCGCTTGCCGAGCGCGCGCAGCAGTGCGGCGCGCTCATGGAAACTCGTTTCCCGCAGTGCCGGGCCGCCGACGGTACGCGCATGTTCGAGAATCGCGGCCATGTCGAAGCCGTCGGCGGTCGCGTGCGCGATGAGCTCGCCGCTCGTCGCATCGCGCAGCGCGACCCCCTCGCCGGCGCCGCTTCGCCACGCGCCGAGCACGAAGCTCTCGAGCTTCACCGAAACTCACCCGCAGGCGCGACGACCCCAGGTCGGTTCATGGCGCCCGTTCGAGCAGCATGGCGATACCCTGACCGACACCGATGCACATCGTGCACAGCGCGTAGCGGCCGCAGATTCTGCCCAATTGATGGGTTGCGGTCGCCGCGAGGCGCGCACCGCTCATGCCGAGAGGGTGACCGAGCGCGATTGCACCGCCGTTCGGGTTGACGTGTCCGGCATCGTCCGGCAATCCGAGTGTGCGCAGCACCGCGAGCGATTGCGCCGCGAACGCCTCGTTCAACTCGACCACATCGATCGCGCCCACCGACAACCCAAGCCGCGCCAGCAGCTTCTGGCTCGCCGGCGCCGGGCCCACTCCCATCAGGCGTGGTTCCACCCCGGCGACCGCGGTGCCGAGGATGCGCGCACGCGGGGTGAGTCCGTGGCGCCTCGCTGCCGCCTCGCTGGCGATCAGCAACGCGCAGGCCCCGTCGTTGACGCCCGAGGCGTTGCCGGCGGTGACGGAGCCGCCCTCCCGGAATGGTGTGCCCAGCCGCGAAAGCGCCTCGAGCGAGGTCTCGCGCGGATGCTCATCCCGGTCCACGAGTTGTGGCGCGCCCTTGCGACTCGGGATCGTCACGGCCGTGATCTCGCCGGCCAATGTGCCGTCGGCTTGGGCCCGCAAAGCACGCTGTTGACTGCGCAGTGCGAAGGCATCTTGATCGGCACGGCTGATGTCGAATTCGGCCGCGACGTTCTCCGCGGTCTCCGGCATGGAATCGACGCCGTAGAGCCTCTTCATCGCCGCGTTCACGAAGCGCCAGCCGATGGTGGTGTCGAACAACTGCACGTCGCGACCGAAGGCGCTGTCGGATTTGGCGACGACGTAGGGAGCGCGACTCATGCTCTCCACGCCGCCGGCGACGACCAGTTCCGCCTCGCCCGTGCGGATCATCCGTGCGGCGCTCGCGACCGCATCGAGACCCGAGCCGCATAGACGGTTCAAGGTGACGCCCGGAACCTCCTTCGGCAGGCCGGCGAGCAGGGCCGCCATGCGCGCAACATTGCGGTTGTCCTCGCCCGCCTGGTTTGCGCAGCCGAGGATGACGTCATCGACCGCGTTCCAGTCGACGCTGCGATTGCGCTCCATCAACGCCCGCAGTGGCACCACCGCAAGATCGTCGGTGCGAACGCGCGCGAGCGCGCCTGCATATCGTCCGATGGGGGTGCGAATCGCATCGCAGATGAAGGCTTCGTTCACTTGCTCTCCCTTACGCGCGGATCCGCGCCGGACAATCGGTATGAACGCCCGCGGAACAGCGCGATGCGCACACCTTGTTGATTGACGATCGTTACATCGTACAGCCCGGCGCGGCGGCCCTGCCACACGGCGCGGGCCGTGGCGGTAAGTTCGTCCCCGACCCGCGCCGCCGCGAGGAATTCGATGCTCGCGCCGGCGGCAACGGTGGGTGCGCCGCCGGAGTTGCAGGCAAACGCGAACGCGCTGTCCGCGAGCGAGAAAATGCTGCCGCCATGACAGGTGCCGAGGCCGTTGACCATGTCGGCCTTGACGGTCATCGCCAGCACACACTCATGCGCCGCAATCGCGACGATGCGCATCCCGAGCGTCTGCGACATGCGGTCCGCCGTGTACAGTGCCGCCACGGAGCGTTCCGCGAGGGATTGCGAATCGACGCCGCCGTCGTTCATCGGCCGAAAAACCGCGGTGTCCGCTTGCCGATGAAGCTTGCGACCCCTTCGGCATAGTCCTGCGTGGCGCCGAGTTCGCGCTGCAGGTCGCGCTCCACCGCCAGCTGCGCGGCGAGGTCGCGTTCCCAGGAACCATAGATGGCCTGCTTCGTGCGGGCAAGACCGAGCGTGGGAGCCGCGGCGAGCTGTGCGGCAAGCGCATCGACGGTCGGCGGCAGTTGGGCATCCTCGACGCAGCGCCAGATCAAACCCCATTCGGCCGCCTGCGCCGCGCTCAACCGCTCGCCGAGCATCGCGAGGCCGAGGGCGCG
>VFSW01002426.1_pt1 | contig 28113 bp, 22 predicted proteins | sample 5358111 | NCBI WGS metagenome assembly VFSW01 (sample SAMN11554181, study PRJNA540505) | mine drainage metagenome | isolation source: sediment from site ElyBrook_90M | place: USA: Ely Copper Mine, Vershire, VT | collected 2017 | reverse complement strand
GGGGAATTGCCCCTACCGCGGCCCCTCCACCCCGTGCGGCCCCCACAAATCCGGCGCCTCACTGGACAGCGAACCCCACGCCAGCCGCGCATGCTATGCGCCGATCAGCTCCTCAGCCGATACGCCCAGCGCCTCGACATCGCGCTTGTAGTAGCGGCTGCCCCAGATGCCAGCGGCGCCAGCCCCCAGCAGCGCCAGCGGGCAGGTGATCAGCAGCGCCAGGCCAATCTGCTCGCCGCCAAGAAACCCACTCAGCACGACAGACAATCCCCCGACTGCGGCAGGAGCGTAGATGTCACCCAGCAAGTGCGCCAGCGTCAGCTCCAGTCCACCGCCAGCCGCGCGCAGGTTCGGCGGCAACACATCCTGCATGGCGGCGCTGGTAGGGCCATTGTAGACATTCAGAACGAACGAGGAGGCAAGGCCCATGATAGCAAAAATCACAACGCCGATTTGCACCTGCGTCGCTTGGGGCAGCGCCTGATACGATGGAATCGCCCGCAGGATATACGGCGCGCCAAGCGTGAGCGCGACACACGGCGCCGCATAGAGGAAGCCCAAGCCACCCGTGCGTACCCGCGCGCCGACATACTTGCGCCGCAAACGATTCGCCCAGGAGCCACCATAGATGCCCCCGACAATACCGCCCACCACGAGTAATCCGCCCGCCAGAATTGACCCCATCGTGCTGCTCAGCGCGGCGCTGCCATAGCTTGAGTGGGCGCCATAGAGATTACTCAGGTAGATGACAAGAAATGTCCCGATGGCCGCAAGCGGGAAAAAGCCCAGCGCATGCTGCAACAGGATCATCCGGAACGTCGGAATCTTCCAGCAGGCGCGGATTGTCTCACGAACGCTCATCCCACGCGACATCGCAACCGGCTCGGGGTCTGCCTCAGATCGCATGCGATTACGCAGACCCAGCATCAGTGTGGCGAGAATCAGGCCTGGAACCGCACTAATATAGAATGCCAGCCGCCACTTGTCTGGATAATCAAAGAAGCCGCCGAAGAGAAAGCCAATGCCTGCGCCAAAGAGCGCGCTTGCGCCCCACCATGAGAGAATCGTCGCCCGACGTTGCGGAGGGAACCAGGCCACCAGCAGGGGCGTGCCGGATGGATAATAGCTGCCTTCACCAATGCCTACCGCCGCGCGTGCGAGCAGCATTGAGTTGAAGCCTGTCGCCCGTCCGGTCAGCAAAGTGGCGAAACTCCAGAGCGCCACACCAGCCGCCACGACAATCTTGCGACTATAGCGCTCCGCCAGATAGCCGAGCGGGAAGGCGACGAGCGAGTAGACGATGAGAAACGCGCTGCTGAAGTTGCCCACCTGAAAATCGTTGAAATGCAGCTGCGCCTTCAGCGTATCGGAGACCGCAGTAAAGATATAGCGGTCGGCATAGTTGAAGAAGTTCAGGCCGCACATCAAAAAGAACACATACCAGGCGTATGCGCCTACGCGGGGACTCGTCGCCGACGCCTGTGTCGGAACCGGGGCGGAGGATGACACTTCGCTCACGTGAGACTCCTGTTGGGTGAAACGCACACGACCGGCGGCGTCTGTTCGCTTGTGAAGCGCCACGCGCCACGCGCCACGCGCCACGCGCCATCGGCATCATAGCATGGCGACCAAGCGTATACAATCGTCGAAACGCGCATGCGCAAGGCTCTCCAGCGCAGCGACACTATTCAACCATTTCCCACTGTATCACCATCGGTATGTGGCGCAGACTACGTATTTGCTCCGAATCGGTGGATTTGTGCAAAGATTCGCAATTGTCCCACCTGTTCACTTTCGCAGTCGCCAGTCAGGGGATTTCCGCTTGTTCAGCGGAATGCGCGCTAGTGGCTCATGCGGGCGCCAATCGCTCGCATTCCGCTAGATAGCCATATTTTCGCTATTCGCCACACAATCCAGAAGCTGAATAGACTCGTATAACCCCGGTCAGGGAACCTTTACTCTGTCATGGCGCCATGCTATAGTTTGTATAGTAATTGTTTTTCAACACGCTGCCCGCTGCCAGACTACGACGGGTGAGGAGCGAGGTACCATGTCACACCGTTCAGTCGCTGTCGAAGATACCGCCGACGCGCCTGCCCACCAGCGAGTCATTTGCCCTGTCGCGCGTACAGCGGACATCATCAGCGGCAAGTGGACCTTGCTCATCATTCGCGACCTGACAACCGGCACCAAGCGCTTTAGTGAGCTAGAGCGCTCACTGGAAGGCATCAGCCCAAAGACGCTCTCAGAGCGGCTCGTCGCGCTGGAGCGTGAGGGCATCCTCCTGCGCCGCACCTTTGCCGAGGTGCCACCCAGAGTCGAGTATTCGCTCACCGAGAAGGGGCAGGCGTTGGCTGGTGTCATCGAAGAGATGCGCTCCTATGGCAAGAAGTGGCTGGACTGCGACCTCAACGCCAAACAAGCATAGCGCACGCTTACCCGCTCGCCTGCCAGACACATAGTAGGCGGGCGGGCTAGCCTCGCGCGATCAGCGCCACAACGTAGCAGGCGACGCCCTCAGCGCGCCCCGTGAACCCCATGCCATCGCTCGTCTTCGACTTCACGCTCACCCGATCCAGGGAAATCCCCAGCAACGCCGCGACGGACTCGCGCATCTGTGCGACATGGGGCGAGAGGCGCGGGCGCTCTGTCACAATCGTGGCGTCCACATTGACCACCTGCCAGCCTTCGCCCTCAAGCGCGACCAATGTCGCCGCGATGAAGGTCGCACTGGGCGCGCCGCGCCAGCGCTCATCGCTCGACGGGAAGTACGCGCCGATATCGCCGAGCGCCGCCGCACCCAGCAGCGCATCTACCAGCGCATGCAGCACGACATCCGCATCCGAATGGCCCGCTAGCCCCTGCTCATGCGGAATCCGCACGCCTGCCAGCATCAGCGGACGGCCTGCCTCCTCTGGCGCGAAGCGATGCGCGTCGTAGCCCATCCCAACCCGCGACTCTCGTTCCACGTCATCCCTCGCTCTCTCAGCCACGTGCGCAGCGTGCGCCCAGCGCTCACTGCGAGATGTGCAGATACGCCGACATGATCGCCTTTGACACCGGCGCCGCAAAAGTATCGCCAAATCCAGAGAACTCCACCAGTGTCCCCACGGCGATCTGCGGTGTAACCGCTGGCCCGGAGAGTTTCTGCGCAGGCGCATAGCAGGTGAACCAGGCGTGCGGTAGTGGCTGGCCAGATTCAGCTGTGCCGGTCTTACCCGCGACGGTGACGGGATAGCCCACGAAGTCAGGCGTGCTCGTCCCTCCAACGCCATAGATCGGGCCGAGCATAGACACCTGCACGACCGCGACATTCGCAGCCGAAAGCGGGATGACGCCTTCCTGGCTCGGCGCGACCGTCGCAATCGTCAGGCCGGCCTCGTTGACCACCTTCGAGACCAGTCGCGGGCGCATCCGCACACCATTGTTCGCGATGGCCGCCGTCATCTCCGCCACCTGCGCTGGCGTCGCCTCGAAGAATCCCTGGCCAATGCCCAGATTCGCCGCATCCGTCGGCGACCAGTCCGCGTTCTTGTTCGCTTTCAGCCAGGCGGGATCTGGCACGATGCCAGGATTATCCTCGTCGGCAGGTAGACCGATCATGCCGGTCGGCAAGCCAAAGCCAAAGCCCCGCGCCACCGTCGGCAGGATAGTGGGATCCTGCTGGTTGAGCATCACCGCGATAGTCCAGAAGACGACATCACAGGACGGGCCGATGGCGTCTGGCGCTGTCAGATTGCCATGTCCACCCACTTTATCATCAATGCGCAGGTGATTTTCCCCTGGCACCTGATACGTTCCCGTGCAGGTGAAAACATGCGATGCAGGGATGCCATGCTCCAGCGCCGCTGAGAGCGTCACCATCTTGAAGATCGAGCCAGTCGGATCAGCTGCCATCGTCGCCCGGTTGAGATACGGGCTATCCAGCGCATTGAACCGCGCCTGCTCGTTGGCGGTGAATCCGAGCGAGAAGTCGTTCGGGTCATACGCCGGATTCGATGCCATCGCCAGCACATCACCAGTCGTCGGGGCAAGCGCCACCGAGCCGCCAGCATGATTCTGCTGCGCAAGGGTTGTCATCGCCGTCTGCTGCGTCGTGAGATCAATCGTGGTGTAGATGTTCGCGCCATCCTGCGCAGCCCGCTGGGCAATTGTCGCGACAACCGGCCCATCGGAGCCATCGGCGTTCCGCACGCGGATGTCCAGCTCGCCGCCTTTCGTCGGGCGCAGATACTGCTCACCCCACTGCTCTACCCCGGCGCGTCCGATGATGTCGCCGCTCTGATAATAGTGCGTCTTGTCATTGCTAATCTCCGTCGGGCTGACCTGGCCGATATAGCCCGTCACCGGCGCTGTCGCCGTCCCGAAGGGATAGACCCGACCGATGCTCTGCTGCGTCTGAATGCCTGGAAGATTGAGTGCGCCGCTCACCTGGGCATAGAGCATCGGAGTAATCGTGCGCACAGGCCAGAACGTGTTGGCGTCTTTTCCCTGATAGGCGGCGGTAATCTCCGCTGGGGTCAGGTCGAGATTGTTCACGAGCGCCTGCGTCACCGCAGTCTGATTGGCGATCTTCGCGGGTACAACACCGACGACATAGACCGTTTCGTCAATCGCCAGCGCCTTTCCATCGCCGCTATAGATTGTTCCACGCTTGGCTGCCAGCGGGGTGAGACGCACGAGATGAGCATAGGTTGGATCGCTCGCGTCGTCGAGTTGCGGAAAAATGAGACCTGGACTCCAGTCCACGCGCCAGGTGTTATTCGCCAGCGAGAGCGGGATGGTGATATCCACGGCGATGTCGCCGAGACTGCGGCTGCTCATGATAACGCGCGCCGGAAAAGTCACCTGCGTCGCGCTCACCTTTTGCACAGCCCCCAGCGTCGCAGACATCCCATTGACCTGCGCCTGGCTCACGATTCCTTGGGTGCGCCGAACGATATAATCCTGCGCATTCGTATAATCTACCGGATTGAGCTGGAATTTCGCCGCCGCATGCAAAATGGCGGGATCATTGAAACGCGTGCGACTGGTGGCTGAGGTCAGCCCATACATCGCCGTATACTGCCCGCCGGTATAGGCGGCCAGATAGGAGTTGGCGACCTGACACGGCGATCCCGAAGCGCAGCCATAGATGTCATTGACTCCCGCATTCTGGCGTGTCGCTGGCCCAACGATGAGATACGCCGCGCCAGCGACTATAGCCACCACCAGCACTGTCGTCAGAACATACGCCCAGAACCGTTTGCCACGGCGTGGCGCCGCTGTAGACGCGCGCATGCGGGGAATCGCTCGCTGCGGGGGAGCTTTCCTCTGAAGCTGTGCGAATTCCGCTGGCGAAAGCTCCTTTGTCTCGTCATCCGGTCTATTCAGCGCGGGCGGCGCCCCTGCGGCCAGTGGAGATAGCTCGCGTGTCGGCTGCTCCTCGGCGTCAGAACCCTCCGACCAGGCGCCCTCACCCTTACCCGGCGTCCCTCGTCCATCGTCAGCCATCGCCAACATCCCTTCTCAGCGTGCCATGCCGTCATCTGCCCTATTGTATACACGCTTCACAAACACCTGCCTGTGATGCGTGCGACAAATGCGTGCGCGCCGACAGCGCCGTTCTGGGTGAGGACCAGGCGGCGGCAGGCCTACTGGTGACACAATACGGTCGGTGTCGCGCAGGCGCCGGAAGACGGCGCGGCGACGCAGTGCTATCGTCACGCGAGATAGAGAAAGAGAGTCCGATGAACGAGGCCAGGACGACGCGCGACAGCGCACACACCGACAGCGCTCCCTGGCGAATGCGCGCGCGGCTCGCGGAGGTAGCGCGACGTCATGCGCTCCCGGCTGGCGCAGCGTTCATCCTCGGCTCTATGCTGCGCCTGCTCTGGCTGGGAGACACCTCATTTCTTGGCGACCAGGCGCAGTTGTTGGCGCTCGGTCGCTCCGCCGTTGACCACGGCGCGCTGATCCTCACCGGTATTCCTAGCTCCATCGGCACACTCAATGCGCCTATTTCGACCTGGCTGTATGGCCTGTTCGCCATCACCGGCGGCCCACTGGCGGCGACCATCTTCACCGCGCTGGCCAATATCGCCGCCATCGCGCTGCTCTATGCCATCGCCGCGCGCTACCTCAGCCGACGCGCAGCCTTCGCCGCCGCGTTACTCTATGCCACCGCCAGCGGTCCGACCCGCTACGCCCGCTTCATCTGGCAGCAGAACCTGCTAGCCCCCGTTGTCCTCCTGTTCTTCGGGGTCATGCTGCTGGCAGTGATCGAACGACGACAGGGCTGGGTTGGCTGGGCGCTGTTCCTCTGGATCATCGCAACCGAACTCCATCCGACGGCTGCGCCGCTGCTCGGTCTTATCGCGCTAGCATTGGCGCTCACCTGGCGCGACGTGCGCCTTCGTGATATCGCCTGGTCGCTCATCGCCGTTATCGTTCTCGTCGGCCCCACCCTCTTCTGGGAGATCCTCAGCCCCGGCGCCGACCTGGCTGGCCTGCGCCACTTCAGCAGCGCGCCCTCAGTCATAGATACCTGGGCGCTCACCTATTTATTCGAGCTGATCACACCTGCGCCTGCACACTGGTTTGGCGCCAACTCGTCGTATCTGCGCATCGGCCTGGCGCTGCGTCCGCTCGATGTCTTGATGCTCGCGCTGCTGCTCGCCGCACAGGCCTGGCTGCTCGGCATAATCGCGGCGCCGTGGCTGCGCCGCACGCGCGAACAGCGCCACACAGGCAATGCGTATAGCGCGCTCGCTGTCGCTCTGGCCGATTCTCGCTGGTGGATCGCGCTGTGCCTGGCGCTGTGGGAGGCGCTGCCACTCCTCTTCATGTTCCGCCATAACCACTCGGTCGAGCCGCATTACCTGCTCGCGCTGCTGCCAGGAGTCTATCTGGCGATAGGCGCAGTGCTCGCCTGGGCGTCGCGTTGGCTGCAAGAGTCGCTCAGCAGTCGCTTGCTGACCCTCCCACAGGGGCGCGCGCTGGCGGCCAGCGTCCTCGCCATACTCGTCATCGCCGTTAGCGCGGCGCAGGCAGTTGGCGTAGCAGGTGAGCTAGCGACCATCCACAGCGGCGCCTTCGATGGCCTGGCGCTGCCGCTGCACTACGGAACGCCGCTCTCCAGCGAAGCCCGCGCGCTGGCCGCCACCCAAGCCAGCGCGCGGCGTCTGAATGCGAACATCGCCATCGCCTCTACCTTTGTCCAGCAGGAGCCGCTAGGCTACCTCAACGCGACGACGGGCGCCGCCGCCACTGATTACGTCAGCGACGGCTGTGTCGCCCTACCAGCCGCGAGCGCGCAGGCGCCCCTGCTCACACTGACGTTGCCTGGAACCTCCGCCGCGCTCCTGCTGCCACAGGTTCAGGGAGCTAGCGCCGCTGGCCCCATCACTGTACAGGGAGGGTCGCCTTATCTCCTCTACGATCTCGCGCCAGGCGCCACGATCAACGGTGAGCGAACGATCAGCAGACCCGCTGCGACCATGCAGTCAGACGCGCCACAGCCCGTCGCATTCACCTACACCGCAGCGGGAACCGCAGGCGAGGAACTGACCATCCGCTGGGTTGGCGCTCCCGCGCTCCCACGCGACGCCGCCAGCGCGGTGAGCTACTGGTATGGCGCCGATTCCAGGGGAGCGCCCATCGCGAACTACACATTCACGCTCCAGGCGCTCGACGCGCAGGGGCAAGCTATCGGCGCGCCACTCACCAGCCAATGTGTGCGGCTGGGGTGGTCGCCACAGCTGAGCGTCGTCACCATGACGCCGCTGCCCGCATCACTCGCGACTGGTGGACAGGTGATGGCCTGGCGCGTCTCGGCGCAGATCGCGGTCGCCCGCGCGGTACGGCCCACGCTCGGATCGCTAGCCTTTGAATCAGGCCTCATCACGTTTGGCCCGGCGCGTCCGCTCGGCTCAGCCGTGACCTTCGCCGTCCAGACGCCCTAACGCGCCTGTTACCGTTGCACAGACGGCCCCGTCTCGCATCGTAGCGGCGCCTCACACCGCGCCAGCAACCGCACGGCATGAATGAAGGGCTGGCCCATGGACCTTACCATGCGACGCCAATGGACTGCGGCGCTCCTCCAACTCCACGCCGTGCGCGAGCGCCTGTTGCGGCTGCCCACACCGACGCCACTGCGCCACGCGCAGCGCCCATTGCCCTGGCGCGCCATCATACGTCAGGCAGCGAGCCTCTGGCTTGCCACCCGACTCGCCTATGCTGTCCTCACCCTGTATGTTCCACTCGCGACCGGAACCGAGCTACCATCACACACGCCAATCAGCGCTGTGTCGCTCATCCACCTCTGGGCGAACTGGGATGGCGCCATCTATCTCCACATCGCACAGGTCGGCTACTACTCGCCGACGATCAGTAGCTTCTTTCCGCTGTATCCTGCCGCCATCCGGCTCGTGGCGACATTGCTCGGCCCGCACTGGGTCGTATCCGGCCTCATCATCTCGAATCTGAGCGCGCTGCTGGCCTGTATTGGCATCGCCAGCCTGGCCGCGCAGATCGCCCCGGCGGGCGAGGAAGCCAGGGTCGCGCGCAACGCAGTGACACTGTTCCTCGCCTACCCACTGGCATTCTTTCTGGTCGCCACCTACTCCGATGGCCTGTTCGCGGGTCTGGCCGCGCTCACGCTGTTCTTCGCGCTGCGTCGTCGCTGGGGCTGGGTAGCGCTCTTCAGCGCGCTGGCGGCGCTCGCGCGACCCATCGCGCCTGCGCTCCTCCTGCCGCTCGCCTGGGAGGCGCTGCAACGCTATCGTGAGGCGCGCGCCGTGATGTCGCAACGCCAGGCGATACGTGTGGCGCTGCCGGGCCTGGCCGCGCTGCTCGCGCCACTCGCCAGTGTCGCCGCCTACAGCCTGTTTCTCTGGTCGCGCTTCGGCGATCCGCTGATCTTCCTCAAAGCCGAGAGCGCATGGGCGCATTTCTCGCTCTCGCCTCTCCTCTCGATCCCTGTCGCCATCCTCGCCTTCGCGCATACTCCGCAGGCCTCACCGCTCCAGCTACGGATCCTGCTCGACCTGGCGCCAGTCATCTGCGGTCTCATCCTTGCGCTCCTCGCATCGCGTCGCGCTCCACTCGCTTTCACGCTCTACACGCTCAGCCTGCTCTTCCTCGTCACCTCCGCGCCAATTAATTACACCGATCTCTTCGTCTCTGGTGGACGCTACATGCTCGCGGCGGTTCCGCTCTTCGCACTCGGTGGCGGCTGGCTACGCCAATCAGAGTGGTTATTGCCCGCGCTCTGCTGGTGTGGCGCGCTGCTTCAGGCGCTACTCGCGGTCTATTATCTGCGCCACGGCTGGCTCGTCTGACCGTCGCGCAGCGTGAACATGCGCGCCACACATACCAGCCGGACATTGCAATATTCTTGCGAGTCCTCCATAGGGATTGACAATAATCCCTCCATCTTAGTACCATACGTCAACGCTGCATCTGACAGGGGAATAGCGCAAGCGTATTTCCCTGAAAACGACGAGTAGCGACCGGGCTAGCGACAAGCTCGAAACGCGGGGCAGGTGTCCTCACAAGCGCTCAATGAAAGGAGCGACTGCATGGACAATGGTTCCGTTCGCAGTGGTAGGGCCACCAATTGGCTCTATCTTTTGCTCATCATCCCGTTCATCGCGACCTTGTGGCCACCGTTCTACAATGCGCTGACGCCCTATTGGCTCGGCATCCCGTATTTCTACTGGTTTCAGTTCCTCTGGATTCTCATCAGCGCGCTCATCACTGGCGCCGTCTATTTCCTGACGAGGTAGTGATCGCGCGAGCGCAGCGGCGGCGGCGTGTCCGTCAACACAGCGCGCGCTAGCTCATCCTGTTCAACAGCAACCCGCATTTGTCCTGCCCTGATCCTGTCGCCAGGTCGTCGCCTCTCGCGGTTGGCAGTTTGCGTCTATGCGCAGTTCAGAGGAGAACCGCATGTCGAACGTGAACGTGACAGCGCTCGTTATCTTTATCGCCTTATTTGCGCTCGTCACCATCCTTGGCTTCGTCGCCGCAAACTGGCGACGTGGCGACCTCAGCCAGCTCCATGAATGGGGCCTGGGTGGTCGCCGGTTCGGCACTGTCGTCTCGTGGTTCCTGCTCGGCGGTGATCTCTACACCGCGTACACCTTTGTCGCTGTGCCTGCCCTGATCTTCGCCAGCGGCGCCATCGGCTTCTTCGCTGTACCGTACACGATTATCGTGTATCCGTTCGTGTTCATCGTCATGCCTCGCCTGTGGAGCGTCGCGCGCAAGCATGGCTACGTCACCCCCGCCGACTTCGTGCGTGGGCGCTACGGTAGCAGCACGCTGGCGCTGGTCATCGCGCTGACTGGCATCCTGGCGACCATGCCCTACATCGCCCTGCAACTCGTCGGCATCCAGGTGGTGCTCGCAGGCCTGGGCCTGTCATTCAGTGGCACGCTGCTTGGCATCCCTCTGAATGATCTACCGCTGGTCATCGCGTTCATCATCCTGGCGGCGTACACCTACACCAGTGGTCTGCGCGCCCCCGCGATGATCGCGCTGGTCAAGGACCTGTTGATCTATCTCACTGTCATCGTAGCCATCATCGTCATCCCAATTGAATTGGGTGGCTTTGGATCAATCTTCCAGTCTGCGTTGCAACACCAGATCGCCATCAAGTCGCTGACCGCCGTCCACGCCCCAGGCGCGAAGCCACCTGCGCCTTTCGCCATTACTCTGGCTCCGCCGACCGCGCAAAGCCTCGGCACGATGGGAGCATACGCGACACTGGCGCTCGGTTCAGCGCTGGCGCTCTTCCTGTACCCGCACTCGATCACTGGCGTGCTGGCCTCCAATAGCCGCAAAGTCATCAAGCGTAATGCGGCGCTGCTGCCCGCCTACTCGTTCGTGCTCGGCCTGATCGCGCTGTTCGGCTATATGGCCATCGCGGCGGGCGTCACCAGCAACAAGGCCTTCACGGCGGACTTCAAGCAGTATGGCGGCACGTTCGCTGTACCGGCGCTGCTGCTACAGAGCTTCCCAAGCTGGTTCGTCGGCGTCGCGTTCGCGGCCATCGCCATCGGCGCGCTCGTCCCTGCGGCGATCATGTCCATCGCGGCGGCCAACCTCTTTACCCGCAACATTTATCGCGAGTACTTCCGCAAGAATCCAGGGCCTGGGGAAGAAGCGACGGTCGCCAAGCTGGCATCGCTCGTCGTCAAGTTCGGCGCGCTGTTCTTCATCCTCTACCTTGGCACACAGAATGCCCTCAACCTCCAGTTGCTCGGCGGCATCTGGATCCTGCAAACGCTTCCAACCATCGTCATCGGCCTCTACACCCGCTTCCTGCACCGCTGGGCGCTGGTGATTGGCTGGGCCGCTGGCATGGCGACAGGCACCTACATGGCCTACACGCAGGCGTCCGCCACCACGCCACACTTCGGCTCATCCACTTATCCGCTGCACCTCGGCTCGTATGTCGCTCCGGGGTATGCGGCGTTGTACGCGCTGATCGTCAACCTGGTCATCACCGTCGTTCTGTCGCTGATCTTCAATCTGATCAAGCTCCCGTCGGGCACAGACGCAACCGCTTCGGCTGACTACGAGACCGAGCCTGCGCCTGAACTGGTCGCTGTTGGGGCAGAACACTAACCCTTCTCTTGTGACGTTCGCGTCACACCTGTGCGAGCCAGGGCGTCATCATCAAGATGGCGTCCTGGCTCCGCTTGTCCTGTTCTGCGTTCCCACTCTGACACTCCATCGTATAGTTAAGCGACAACAATCACGATTCACTAGCAGTTTGGGAAGAGCGGAGAGTCATGACGGCAAGCGACCAGCCACTGGCGCAGATACAACAAGTCACGGTCATCATCCCTGTCTATAACGAGGTCAAGACCATCCTGGAAGTCGTGCGACGGGTTTTGACCCAGCCCAATGTCGGCGAGATCATTATCGTAGACGATTGCTCGCGCGATGGCGCTCGTGAGCTTCTCCAGCAGACGGCCTTCCCTGAGCAGGTGCATGTGCTCTACCATGAGAAAAACATGGGCAAGGGCGCGGGTATCCGCACGGGTGTGCAGGCGGCCACCAAAGACATCATCATCATCCAGGACGCCGACCTCGAATACAATCCCAGCGATTTCCCCGTGGTGCTCAAGCCCATCCTCGATGGTGTCGCGGATGTCGTCTATGGCTCGCGCTTTCTGGGCATCCACCGCTCCTTCATGCTGCATCACTATCTGGGCAACCGTTTCCTCTCGATTATCACCAATGTGCTCTATAACAACATGCTGACCGACATGGAGACGGGATACAAGGCTTTCCGCGCCCCCATCATCAAGTCCATGCGCATCCGCAGCAATCGCTTCGACTTCGAGCCAGAGATCACGGCGAAGGTGCTGAAGCGTGGCTATCGCATCTACGAAGTGCCGATTTACTATGCTGGCCGCGACTATGCCGAGGGCAAGAAGATTACCTGGCGCGATGGCTTTGCGGCGATCTGGGCGCTGCTGCGCTTCCGCTTCATGGACTGAGGCCATCCGCCGCAATGTCCATGTGCGATAGTAGCGGAAGAGTGTTTGCTACCCACCACGGAGACGATCGCCATGAGCGCTGCCCTGCCTGATCCCACGACCCCCTTTGGCGCCCGTATCGCTAGCCGTCTGCGCGAAGAGCGTATCATCTGGCTGGTGACGACCAGCGCCGATGGCTCGCCACAGCCCAATCCCGTCTGGTTCCTATGGGATGGCGAGAGCTTTCAGATCTATAGCCTGCCAGACGCCGCTCGCATCGCACACATCCGCCGCAATCCACATGTCGCGCTGCACTTCGACAGCGACGGCAGCGGCGGCGATATCATTGTGTTCTCTGGCCTGGCAAGCATCGCGCCAGCTATGCCACCCGCTGATCAAAATCCCGCTTATCTTGCGCGCTACCGCGATCGGATAGACCGAAACTTCGGTGGCCCTGAGGCCTTCGCAGCGCGCTATTCTACGCCACTGCGCGTGACTCCCACGAAAGCGCGTGGCTTCTGAGGTCACGTCGCGCCCGATAGCCAGATGCCACGCTCAATGGGGATACGCTGCGGGGTCGCGACGGGAACCACTGGCTGCCGCTATGGGAAGTCTCAAGCTGGGAACCCGCCGCTCTGCGTATGGGCATTTTGGCCTGTTCGAGCCAATCCACGGCGCGGCGACTGATAGCGCCACATACCATGAACGCGCGAAAGGAGCGCCTTATGGCCGGGCTAACACTGATCCTTGCGCCAGAGCGGTTCGCAGTCTGCAAACTTGCCCCCGATGCGCCAATCCCACCGCTGCCACTCAACGCCTCGCTCGTGGCGCTCACCCTTACACCAGAGGAGCTATCGCTGACATTGCCCGAAGACGCAGCCCCAGCGCAGGCGCAGATTGAGGCAGGCTGGCGTGCGCTGCGCGTCGCTGGCGCGCTCGACTTCAGCCTGACCGGCGTGCTGGCATCGCTTGCGGAGCCACTCGCGCAGGCAGGGGTGAGCATCTTCGCCATCTCGACCTATGACACCGACTACTTGCTGGTGCGTGAATTGAACCTGCCAGCGGCGCTCACAGCCTTGCGCGCCGCTGGTCACACGATCAACTGATAGCGCGCTGGCCAGAGAGTGCGCGCCGTTCTTCAGCCCATCTTTGCGCGCGGCGCGGGGCCGAGTTGCGCCAACAATACCTGAAGGCGACGCTCCTCTTCCTCCAGCGCCGCCAGCCGCTCACGCCGCTTGCGGGTGGGTGGCTCCTCGATCAGCGTCAGCCTGGCCAGCTCCTCGCGCACAGCGTCACGTCGCTGGCACAGGAGGGTTTCCCGCACCTCCCAGACCATTACCCCGCGTTCTCGTCCACCGGTCATGCTGCGCCTCCCCGTCCCCTGCCAGTCGGGACTGCCTGAAAACGCGCCTGGCAACACCAGCTACAGCGTCCCTCTCGCAGCGCGCCTGACAAGATCAGCGATGGTGGTCAGCAGAAAATCATCCTGGTATGGCTTGACGATATAAGCGTTCGCGCCGAGTTGCGTCGCACGCTGCTGATGTTTCGGCCCTGCGCGTGAGGTCAGCACAATCAACGGCAAATTGCGATACTGCTCTTCACTTCTCAGGGTCGCCATCAACTCGTAGCCATCCATACGCGGCATCTCGATGTCGAGCAGCACAGCGGCAGGGCGCGCGCGTGCGATCTGATCGAGCGCCTCGACGCCATCACGCGCTGTCTGCGTCTCCCAGCCGTGGGCTTTCAGCATGCCACCGACGACGCGCCGCACACTGGGACTATCATCCACTACGAGCAGGTACGACCGCTTCGCATCTGGCGGCGCATCGAAGATTCGTCCACTGCTATTGACGCTGCGCTGCGCGACAACAAAGTCACGCTGGCCACCCAGTGACGCAGCCGTCGGCTGGCCCGAGAGTGTCTGGCGCTCTGGCGGCTGCAATGGTGGTAGCGGCGCCGCATCCTGCTGCAATGGTGGCAGCGGGGCTGCGCCAGGCTGTACGGCTTCCCACGGCGGGCGCTGCGGCGGATTGGGAAGCGCAGCCGTCGGGAAGGCATCCAGCCCGTTCGCGGGCGCGACCTGCGCGTCCGGCGGATCGCCCCCTCCCCCCCCCCCCCCGAGCCCGCCAGCCCCATGCAAGGCCCCCCCCGGCGCCGCTGGCCCCGCCTGCATAGGTGGCATGCCAGGCGGCGCGTATGGCGGCGCGGGCGGCGCGTATGGCGGCGCGGGCGGCGCGTATGGGGCAGCAGCTTGCGGCCTGCTCATCGGAGCGGCAGCGGGCGCCGCTGGGCGCGTGGCAAGTGTTGGCGCCTCACTGCGCTGGCCAGGGATTGGCAGCGCAATGGACTCCGGGATGGGATGAGCCAGTAATTCCAGCAGGTCGAGGATGATCACCACCTGCCCGTTGCCGAGCGTGGTCGCGCCCGCGACGCCTCGCACATCACGCAGATGCGCGCCAAGCGGCTTGGCGACAATCTCCAGCTGATTCAGGATTCCATCTATCGCCAGCGCCACCCGGCGTCCACCCACATGCAGAACGAGCAGCGACGTTCGCTCCTCCAGCGACGCTGCAGGCTCATTCAGGTAGGTCGAGAGTCGCGCCAGTGTATAGCGCTCGCCACGAATGATGACAGCGGGCGCTGGCTCCGTGACACGCTCGTAATAATCGAGGCGCCCAATCTGATCAGCCACCGCCATCGGAATCGCATAGGTACGCGCTCCCGCCTTGACAAGCAAAGCGCGGGCGATTTGCAGACTGATGGGGAACTTGAGTGTAAATACCGAACCGGCGCCGAGCGACGAATCTACGCTTACCGATCCACGCAGGCGCGAGGCGGCGTCGCGCACGACATCCAGCCCTACGCCGCGCCCACTCTCCTCCGTCAGCGTTTCAGCCGTCGAAACGCCTGGCTGAAAGATGAGGTTCAGCGCATCACGGTCGCTGAGCGTGCTATAGGCGTCCACCCAGCCTTTAGCGATAGCCGTCTCGCGGATGCGCCGTGGATCTATGCCCACGCCATCGTCGCGCACATCAATGACGACCTGGTTCCCCTCATAGGTGGCCGAAAGCGTGATCTTGCCAGTGCGCTGCTTGCCTTCCGCCTGCCGGATATCAGGCCGCTCGATGCCGTGATTCACCGCATTCCGCACGAGATGCAGCAGCGGGCCTTCGACCTCTTCGATGACCTTACGATCAACCTCGGTCTCGCCCCCCTCGACAAAAAACTCGACCTCTTTGCCTTCCTTCAGCGCAGAAGCGCGCACCGCGCGATAGAGTCGCGGCACGAGCGAGCTGACTGGCACCAGACGAGCCTTGAGCAGGCGATCCTGCACCTCGGCGCTCAGGCGAGCCTCGCGCGCAAAGGAGAGCTGGATATCACGAATGATCGTTTCCATCTCATGATCGAGCGAGTGGACATCGGCCACCGCCTCACTGAGGATACGCGAGAGGCGGTGGAACTCTGTGTATCTATCCATCTCCAGTTCATGGAAGTCACGCAGATGATCTGGAACCGCGCCGTTGGTGGCCCCGTTGGCGGCGCCATTCGCAGTCGTACGGTTCCACGGGAAGCGGAAACCCTGCGCGGGCGTGGTTCCCTGGGGTTGCATACCACTCTGCCCGCTTGGCAGCATGAATGTCTCGAACTGCGACTCCAGCTGGCTCCCGACCTCACGCAACCGCTCGCTGGCCAGTGTGGAATCAGCGACGAGCTGATAGACACGCGCGATGCGCTCCTCAAAGATCGAGCGATTCACGACCAAATCGCCAAACAGGTTGACCAGTTCATCAACTTTGCTCAGTTTCAGTCGCACGCTGAGATCTTCAGTGGAGGGCGCGCGCGCATCCTCGGTATCGGCGCCGAGATCAATCGCAACACTCTCGGCAGTCTCCTCAGCCAGATCCACCGCCAGCAGATTGATGACCGGAGCTCCCGTCAGCGCGCCATAGCGATCTATAATCGCTTGTGCGACTTCACGCTGCTGTTGCTGGCTGCTGATAGCGCCAGTGATTAGCTGATCGAGCGTTTCAGCGGTATCAAACACCAGGCTCAGTTCTTCGGAGGTTAGCGCACGCTCATGCTCAGCAAGTTCCACGAGCAGATCCTCTGAGGCATGGGCGAGACTCTGCATCACGACAAATCTCATCATGCCAGCGGCGCCCTTGAGCGTGTGCATCGCCCGACGAACCGTCTGAAGCGCGTTCATGTCACCGGGAGAACGTTCGAGGTCAGCGATACCAATCGTAATAGTTCGCAGGAGTTCCAGCGCCTCCTCGCGAAAGACCGCCATCGTCTCAGGTGACTGCTCGTCCGTCACACGCTCCTGGCGCACCGCGCGCGAGTGCGGGCGTACCTCGATGCCACCACTCGTGACAGTAACCGCGCTCTCGCCCATCCCTGGCCCCAGCGCCGAGAACATCATCTGGCGGCGGAACTGTACTTCGAGTTCCTGCCGGATGCGCTGCTCCTCTTCGCGACGAATGTCAGCGGCAAGCTCGCGCCGCACATCATCTTCGAGTGAGCGACGCAGATCCTCGCGTACACTGCGTTCCAGTTCGGCGCGCTGCCCCGGCGCTAACGGCTCAACAGCAGGCAAGCTCGCGCTCGGCGCAGAAGGCGTCCATGATCGCGACGGCGCCTGGCCAGCGCCAACCGAGCCAAACACATTGGACATGCGGCTCAGCGTATCGAGTGTCGCTCGGAACTGATCGAGCGTCTCGTCAATCTGCTCCTTGGAGAGCGTCAGCGAACGGCCAGAGGTGTTGAGCAGGGCGATCAGTTTCTTCAGGCGCGTCGTCGTGACCCAGATGACCGAGAGTGGCAGGTAGCCGCGCACCGTCTCTGGGCTGCGCCGCAGATCCAGCCCCATCTGCTGGCCGACCCATTCCTCCAGCCGTTCGAGCGCGTCGTTGGAGCCATCGAGGAAGCTCTGCAACTCGATGCGCTCATTATCCATCGCCTGAGCCGCATCGCGCAGCATCGCCACCGTATCATGCAGCGTCACTACCTGACGACGCACATCTTCCTCGTCCGAGCGCAGTTCATCGAGTGCGGGAAGCGCGCCTACAGGTGTGGATGCCGACGGCTGCGGTGGCTGCGTATCCCGTGAGGCCGCCCAATCGCGCGCGGAGCCTGGGGCGCTGGTGGGCGTCAACGACTGGGCGAACACGCCGGGAGCGCTGTACTGCGCAGTCGCCTGAGATTGGCCCCACGATGGCGCAGGCGCAGATGGCCCAGCGGCGTCCAATCCATCAGAAGCCCCACCGTGCGCTGAGTGACCAAAGCCGCTGTCCTGCGGTGATGGCGCGGCAGGCGCGGCAGGCGCATAGCCCGTCGGCATACCCGAAAGCGTCGTCGCCCAGGGATCAGCGGGCGCTGCAGGCGCTGCGGGTGGGAAGCCACCGCTGCCACCCTGCCCTATCGCGCCACTCGAAAGTGTATCGGAGTCCGGGATCTGTGGCGTCAGCGCTGCGCCCGCAGGCCCAAACGCCGCCAGCCAGTCGGGCAGTGGTGGCGCCATCCCAGGCGCGCTCGTCTCAGGGGCCAGCGCTGGCTCACGCATCCGCGCATCATGCGTCAGCGCAATGGGCGACTGACCTGCTCCCCGATACGCCTCATGATCCTGCCGATCCTCCAGGACGATTTGCGCATCGCTGCCGCCTGAACGAATCAGTTGCGCCACCTGGAGCAGACGCCCACATGAGCGCCGCAGCAGCGCGATAGTTGGCTGATCGAGCGCAGTGCGACGCTCCAGCGCGTCATCCAGTTCCAGCTCCATGCGCTGGGCGATGCTGGCGAGACCGCTGAATTCCATCATCGCGGCAGAGCCATAGATGGTGTGGGTGCGACGATACGCTTCCTCGATGGCGGTCTCATCGTCGGGAACCTGCTGGAGTTGATCGAGGTGCGCCTCAATCTCCGGGATATAGGCGTGTACCTCGTCAAGGAAGCTGCCGAGAATCGCCGACTTGTCGAAATTATCTGCCATGATCTCCGCACCCATCCTGCATGATCTGCTGGCCCTCAATGCATGAATCTGCCTGCGCCCGCCTTACCCGGCGTGGCGCCACGCGCGCCTCACCCGCGATCGGGTGGGAAGGGGAAAGGTGGATAATGCTCACCGTTGCGACCGTTCTGCTCGCCCTGCCCATTCTGCCCATAGGGATTCTGCTCGTAGCCTGCCTGCCCGTAACCTGGCTGCCCATAGCCTGCCTGGTCATAACCTGTCTGGCCGTATCCAGGCTGCCCATAGCCTGCCTGATCGTAGCCACCTTGCGGATAGCCCATCGCATCGGTTTGCGGCGTCTCGCTCCAAGCCGCATCATACGCGCCGATATCGAACGCATTCCGTTGCGGGCTATACGAAGCCGAAATCGGCCCGGCAGGCAGCGCAGGGAACATATCTGGCCCAGGAACCCAGCTCGCGTGCGCCTGCTGCGATGTCGTTGGCGGAAGCAGCGGGGCCGCATCCATCCCCTGCGGCAGACCAGCGGCCTCCGCAATCTGGTCGGGCAGACGGAATGCCGCCACCGATGCGCGCAATTGCTCCGCCAGTTCAGCGAGATACGTCACCGCCGACATCGTATCCTGTGTAGTCACGTTGGTCTGGCGCGTCACCTCAGCGATCTGGCCCATCGCCACCGCCACCGTCTCAGCGACCTGGCGCCGCTCATTCGCCCCACTCGCAATCTCATTGATCATCTGCGCCTGCCGATCCACGGCGCTATAGATGCGCTGGAGCGCCTGGCCCGCTTCATCCGCCAGCCGTGAGCCTTCGATCACTTCCTGCGTGCTCTCTTCCATCGCGACGACCGCTTCATACGTATCGCCCTGAATCGTTTTCACAATCGCGCTCACACGCTTGGTCGCCTCAGCGACACGCTCGGCCAGAATACGAATCTCATCGGCCACGACATGGAAGCCTCGCCCGTGCTCGCCAGACATCGCCGACTGAATAGCGGCGTTCAACGCGAGCAGGTTCGTTTGCTCAGCGATGTCCTCGATCAGACGCACAATCTCGCCAACCTCTTGCGAGCGCTCGCCGAGCCGCTTGATCTTCTTCGCGGTTTCCTGCACATTCTCACGAATGTGCGCCATGCCTTCCGTCGTCTTGACCACCGAGACCTGGCCTTCGCGCGAGCTTTTCAGCGCCTCGCGCGCAGCGACCGAAGCCTGCACCGCATTATTCGCCGAGAATTGCACGAAGTCCGCGAGCTGCGCCACGCGATCGGATACCAGCGAAATCTGCTGCGCCTGCGCCTCTGATGACTGCGAGATTTGCGAGGATCGGTCGAGCAGGCGGCGCGTCGCGGTAGACACCTGATTGGTTGTCGCCTGCACCCGCCCAACGACCTTCGCCAGCTCCTCGATCATGAAGTTGAACGAGTCGGCGAGCACACCCAGCGTATCTGGCGTCACTTCCGCCTGCACGCGCAAATCACCATCGCCGACCGCGCTCACTTCAGTGAGGAGCTTCTCGATCTGGGCCTGCAAGACAATGGCGTCGGGCGCTTCGAGCTGCGCGGAGGTGGCGGATGCCGCTGAGACCCCACTCCCGCCTGCCACCAGTTTGTTGACTGTGCTAGCGAGAATGGCGTAGTCGTCTCCACCGGAGATCGGGATACGCGCAGTGCGATTGCCGCCGATTGCCGCGCTACACACATCATTCATCCCGGTGACATAGCGCCGCATCATCGTGCGAATACGAAGCACTGCGACCATGACCGCCATCAGGCTGGCTACGGCTGCGACCAGCATCACCGTGAAATCCATCGTCTGCTGGTCAGCGACGGCAAACGGCGCGTAGACAGCGACCACGGCCACCGCGACCACCGCCAGAACAGGCACGATGCCAGCCAGCGCCGTGAGCAGGTTGAATTGAGCGCTCATGCTCATTCCTGAGCGCGAAGAAGCTTCCATAAACGCGGTGGCCTCCTCGATATCGCTGGTCTCTGGCCAGGCTCGCCGCGAGACACATAGCAGAACAGCGTCCAGACACCCTGTCCGATCGGAAGCGATCGGGAGCAAATAGAGCGGCGCGCGGGCGCAATACGACCGCACACGCGCCAGAGCAGGTGACGGATGTAAGTGTATGCTATTCCCGCGAATCTCGCCTATAGATTATGACCAACGGCGCGCATCGCTTGCTCCCAGCCACTGACGCGCGCTCAATCCGCCCGATAGCGGTGTATGCGCTCATTGAACAGCAGGCGCTCTGGCTCCAGAGCGTAGACCATGCGATCATCTACCTGCGCTACGCCATCGAGGAACGGACGCGCCCACTCCGGCGCGCCCGCCAGGCTGGTACGCCGAATCAGCTCGCCTATCGTGCGAATTTCTGTCACCATATCAACCACAAGGCCGATGGTCATCTCGCCCTTCGTCAAGGCGAGCAAGCGGCTACGTGGCGTGACGCCAATCGAGGGTAGATCGAGGAAGCTGCGCAAATCCACCACTGAGATGATCGAACCCCACATCTGGGTGATGCCCAGCACCCACGAAGCGACATTGGGAACCGGTGTGACATCGAACGTTCGCTCGACCCCTTGCACCGAGGCGGATGGCAGCGCGCACTCGACATCGCCCAGCAGAAATATGATGTGCTGCGCAGCGGTCGCGACCGCAGCGGAGGCTGGGCTGAGCATCATCATGCGCTGTAATGTGGCGATTTGCACCGGGTCAGTCGCGCCGAGGTTACGCGCGAGCTGCTCGACCGACTCCGCTGTCAGCACGTTCCCCGGAAGCTGCCCCTCATTGATAGCGGCCAGCGCCTGGCGCATGAGATCAGACACCTGGGCGCGCTCACTTGCCGTCTGAGCGTCACGCGCCTGAAAAGCGCCTCGTGGATCGTTCATGCCACCTCCAAGTAGAGCAAGCGGCCCGGCAGGACACGGGCAGCCACGGGCCTGCGCAGCCTGGGTTCAGGCAGGCGAGCGTCTGCGCAGGCGCGGCGTCAACCGCAAGACGACGTTTATCGTCGTCCAGCGAACTACATGTTGACACCAGTCAGCGCGCGCACACTCATCAGCAACTCTTCTTTGTCGAACGGCTTGGTGATGTAGAGATCAGCGCCTTGCTGCAATCCCCATTTCCTATCGAGCGGCGTATTCTTGGCGCTGATCAGAATCACCGGGATATGTCGGCTGGCCTCATTCTGCTTCATCTTGCGACATACCTGGAAGCCGTTCTGCTTGGGCAGCACGACATCGAGCACGACACATTGTGGTCGCTCGGTGCCGACCTTCTCCAACGCTTCATCGCCATCCGCCGCCGTCACGACATCGAAGCCACTCTCGCGCAGCGGCGTCGCGATAAGCGTCAGGTCAGTCCAGCTATCATCTACGACAAGAACTTTGGGCGCGGGCATACATTACTCCCTTTACGCCTGTCTGCCTCAGGTGGCCTCGTACCAGACCTCGCGGCAGCAGACTGTGTTGTGCTGTTATGTTGGTATCAACGAATGACGCTCAAACCGACGCACATCACGCCGATTTACGCCACTAGGGCTAGCCGAATTGCATGCCCGCCTCTCAGGATGCCCGCGGCTCCTGGTTTCATTGCTGGTAAATACCACGCCGCGACCGCAAATTGCGCTGACTCTCACGTCGCGCTGCGCGCTCACGCGCGCTGGGCGTATCAAGATAGCGGCGCACCGTCTGCACCAGCTCGGTCGAGTCGAACGGCTTGGTCATATATTCAGTCGAGCCTGCCAGCTTGCCGCGCATCCGGTCGAAAATGCCGTCCTTGCCGCTCAGCATGATGATAGGCAGATCGCGATACTCCGGGTTGCTGCGCACCAGATGGCAGATATTGTACCCATCCATGTGCGGCAACATGATATCGAGCAGCACCAGGTCGGGCTGGGTGTCTGTCACCGCCGCCAGCGCGCTCAGACCATCACCAGCCGTCACCACATGAATATGCTCACGTTGCAGCGTCAATTGCACTATCTTCCGTACTGTGGGACTATCATCCACCACCAGCACTACTGGCTCAGCCACCGGTCTGACCCTCCTGAGCGACCGGTGTTTCGCCGAGTCACTCACGCGCCTATCCTCACGCGCCATCTGGCGCCGCCAGCGTACACGCTACGCAATGCACACACACGCAGATCACCGCGTCACGCGCTGCGATCCCTCAGCCGATGACCGCAGTGTACCATTGATGCAGTCGTCCCATCTCGTAGTCCAGCTCACGCAGCAGCGATAGCCAGAGTTCATCGAATTTCCGCTCACCGCGCGCCACGCCCAGCTCCTCCGTGCAGATCGCCTCATAGAGCGTGCGCAATGTCGCATGTAGCATACGTGCGGCGTCCCAATAGCAGGGGATGAGTTCCTGTCCACGCACGACTTTGTCGAGTGTCTTCACGTCGTCGTAGACCAGTCGGCCATTTTCTACGCGGATCAGTTCATCCATTCGCGGATAGTTCACCTGGATGTTATCTACCATGGGCGCCGCAACCTGGTCAATGTAGCGGGCGGCTTCGGTCTTGGGCAGATCGCCGCGCACCCGCAATGTCCGGGCGAAACGCGCATGATGCTCCAACAGCGCATTCACACATTCACCCATCACCTGGGTGAGCGCAAGCATCAATTGCTCTGGAGCCGCGCGTGACACCTGTTCGAGCCGGGTGCGCGCCTGCGTTAGCAGCGTGTTGAGACTGCGCTCCAACTCCTGATCCATGCGCTCATCCACCAGCAGCACAAGCCCCCGGTCGAGCAGCGTCGTGAGCCAGGCGCCCGCGACCGCTTCGGGCATGAGCAGCGCATAGGCGATCATGTAGAGCGGGCGATTCTCCTCGGCCAGCGTGTATATCCACATTTCTTCTGGGCCAAGCGCGGAGAGTCGCGGGTCATCGCCGTGAGGCGTCACCTTGCGTACGCGCGTGGCGCGTGGCACAGGCCGAATACGCATCGCTTCGCGCTCATCGGCGAGCCGCAGCGCTTCCAGTAAGACATGATCCACATTCAGTGGTTGTGCGGCGCTTGGGGTATACATGCCACTCGTGCGTCGAACGCTCGTGGGATCGCGCAGAAACTCGAAGTGGCCACGATCCCAGCGGACCGCGCGACTGAGCGCCTGCACGACCACAAACTCGCGCCGCTGGAGTTCCTCGGTAGAGGTCATGTCGCCAGTATTGACGAGATACTGAATGAGCGCGGAGAGATCGCGGCGGGCATCCTGGGGAATCAGCATGATCTGCTCTGGGCCAAGCCGCCCCATCGCCCGAAGCAGGTCGAGCAGATGCGGTTCTGGCACACCTGGCTCATCCATGCTCATGATGGCGCCATCTTGCAGAAAGATACGCAAGCGTTCCGAGCCAGAGCGCACCGAAAGGATGCCCGTCTTGCTTCCCAGCGCCAGCATCTTGAGCGTGGACGGCAAGGTCAGCGTTTCGAGGTCGCCATCGAGGATGCGACTCTGCGTGTTGACCTGATTGTCACCGTCCATCGCAGGCTCCCTGAATACCACACTCATATGCTTCGCACCAACCCTCGCATCATGCGGTGGGCAGACCCGCGAGCGTCTCTTCATCGAGCCAGACTGGGCCGCTGCATCCTGAACGCCGTAGCGACGCATAGCACATCATGGATCACGTTCCGCCTGCGAAGCGTCCTCTGGCGTGGGGTCTGCGCCATCTCGTTCACCATCCGGGTGGAAGTCTGGACTATTGTATCACACGCGCCTATCGCTTCAAGAGGTGCGCGCCACGCCGCGAGGACTGGTGAAGCGCGCCGATGCTCTCGTAGCTGCAGTAGGTCGGCACGATCCAGGCGCTTCGCTGCGAGTGCCATTAGAGCAGCCGCTGCGCATCTTCGGCTGGCTCAGCGGCTCGCTTGTGGCGGGCGCGCTGTCCACCGCTGAGGGCTGTCGCCACGAAGAGCGCGCGATGATGCGCCGTCGGGCCGAGCGTGCGCAGCGCCGCCAGATGCTCCGCTGAGCCATAGCCCGCGTTGCGCTCCCAGCCATATCCCACGCACACCTGCGCCAGCTCGGCCATCATGTGGTCGCGATAGACCTTCGCGATGATCGAAGCCGCCGAGACGGCGGGCAAGTGCGCATCGGCCTTGACCATGCAGCGCACACGCGCGCTACGGTCAGCGGGAGCCGGTGGCTTGATCTTGCCATCTACCACATACTCATCGGCATCCACTTCACTGATGAGCCGCCGAAAGACATCGCGGTTCGCCCAGCCGATGCCGCGCGAATCAATGTCGCTGACGGGCGCGATGGCCAGCGCGATCACCAGCGCATGCTCGCGCAACGCTCCAGCGACGGCTTCACGTTTGCCGCGTGGCGTCGTCTTTGAGTCGCGCAGGAATGGCGCAAGAGCGCCCAGCCGCTCGCGAATATCCTCTGGCAGAATGACCGCCGCCGCGCCCAGCGGGCCAGCCAGCGCCCCTCGCCCGCCCTCATCCAGACCACAGCGACGCGCAGGCGCATCTGCCTCCATCGTCAGGAGCATGGCCTGTGTCCAGGCGCGCGTGGTGTCGTCATCCATCGGCCTGGCGCTCTTCCTCTAGAAAAGCGACTATCTGCGCATTCACTGCGTCAGGGAGTTGCTGATTCAGCCAGTGACCAGCGTCGGAGAACCGCACGATGCGCAGATCGGGCGCCCAGGCGTCGAGACCATTGAGCAGATGAACGCCAAGATAAGGATCCTGCTCGCCCCACAACACCAGTGTCGGCGCATGAATGACACGTGCGACGCCCAGAGCTATTGGGCCACGCCGCACAAGCTGGCGATAGTAGCTGAGCGCGGCGGTCAGCGCGCCAGGCCGGGAGATCGCCGCGACGTAGCGCTGGATATCCTCGTCGCTCAACCACGCGCTGTCGGGGTCAGCGGAGCGGAATGTACGCCAGATCATCGCGTACTCGTTCGCGGCGATGGTGCGCTCCGCCAGCCCTTTGAACTGGAAGAACCCGATGTACGCGCTGCGTCGCAGTTGTCGCGGATCACGCAGCTCCCGCAGCATCGGCCCAGGGTGAGGCGCATTCAGAATCACGAGACGGCGCACATAGTCTGGCTCGCGAATCGCGAACACCCAGGCGATTGCGCCGCCCCAGTCGTGGCCAATGATGTCGGCCTGGCGCTCACCGAGAGCCGCGATCACCGCGCGAATATCACTGGAGAGCGTGGCGACATCATAGCCATGCGTCGGCGTATCGGAGAGGTTGTAGCCGCGCATGTCGAGCGCGACCACGCGGCGGCGCTGCGCCAGCGCGGGAATCAGCGCGCGCCAGGAGTACCAGAACTCCGGGAAGCCATGCAACAGCACAACGAGCGGCCCCGCGCCCGCAGAAACATAGTGCAGGCGCTGGCCGTTCGCTGTAACGTAGCCATCGACGCAGCCTGGAGGCAGGGCGAAACGCTCGCGCGCCTCGCCATCCTCCTGTCGCTCACGGGGGAGCGGGTTGGCATCAGATCGCGTGTCACTCACGCACGTCATCGTACAACACGGTGCTAAGGTAGCGCTCGCCCGCCGAGGGAAAGATCGCCACGATCACCTTACCGCTGTACTCTGGGCGAGCGGCGAGTTGCGCGGCGGCCCACGCCGCTGCGCCAGAGCTGATACCCGTCAGCAGGCCCTCCTCGCGCGCCAGACGACGCGCCATCTGCACGGCGTCGTCATCATTCACCTGGATGATCTCGTCAATCAGCTTCGTCTGGAGAACATCTGGCACGAATCCCGCGCCAATACCCTGAATCTTCGTCGGGCCAGCCTGCCCGCCAGAGAGAACAGCGGAGCTGGATGGCTCGACCGCGATCATCCTGACACTTGGCTTGCGCTGCTTCAACACCTCACCTACGCCCGTCAGGGTGCCTCCAGTGCCGACACCAGCGATCACCGCATCCACCTGACCATCGGTGTCGCGCCAGATCTCCTCAGCCGTCGTCTCGCGGTGAATCTTGGGATTCGCCGGATTCTCGAACTGCTGCGGAATCCAGGCGCCCGGTGTCGCTGCGGCCAACTCATTCGCCCTGGAGATGGCTGCGGGCATACGACCAGCGGCTGGCGTCAATACGACCTCCGCGCCGAGCCGCCGCAAAACCATCCGCCTCTCCTGGCTCACCGACTCCGGCATGACGAGGATGCAATGGTAGCCGCGCGCGGCTGCCACCCAGGCGATACCGATGCCGGTGTTGCCGCTGGTTGGCTCGATGATCGTTCCGCCTGGCTTGAGTACGCCGCGCTGCTCCGCGTCGTTGATCATCGAGACAGCGATGCGATCCTTCACACTATAGCCTGGCTGGAACGACTCCAGCTTGGCCAGCACTGTCGCGCCACCCGGCGCAACCTTGTTCAGACGGATAAGTGGCGTATTGCCGATCAATTGGGTGGCGTCAGTCGCCCAGCGTGGCATGCAAGCGCTCCTTACTCCGCGTGAGAAACGCGGAAAACTAGCCTGGCTGGCGCACAACACCCGGCAGCGACTACACCGCTCCACATGGCGCCAGCCGTCACAGATAGTATACCAATTGTATCAACTTCATCAACAATGGCCGCTCGCCCGACAGATTGTAGAATGTCTTTGCGCGTGAATCGCCCAGACACGGAGGGAGCTTATGGCCGCCGAAATTGCGCTACGCGAAGTGACAGCCAGCGACATTCCCATCTTCTTCGAGCAGCAGCTCGACCCTGAAGCCAGAGTGATGGCCGCTTTCGCCTCAAAGGATTCAACCAACGAAAAGGCGTATCGCGCACGCTGGTCCAAACACCTCCAGGATGAGCGTATCATCACCCGAACAATCCTTGTGAATGACATGGTTGCGGGTAGCGTGTTCTTCCATACACAGTTTGGCGAACCAGAGATCGGGTATTAGCTTGGCAGAGCCTATTGGGGGCAGGGCGCCGCAACCAGGGCGCTTGCGCTCTTTCTGGAGGTCATCACCATTCGCCCCTTGTATGCCTATACCGCCAAAGACAACATCGGCTCACTGCGCGTTTTAGAGAAGTGTGGATTTATCAGGTGCGGGGAGCAGGCCGAGTATTCTGAGATACGCGAACAGGATGTCGAACAATACATACTGCGACTGGATGCTTCTGCGACCCATCAGGCAGGCGCCGCAACCTGAAGCCCCGTCGCGGGGGGGCACCCACCGGGGGCGGGGGGGGGGGGGGAGAAGGCGCCCCCGGGGGGGGGCGGGGGGGGGGGGTGGGGGGGGGGGGTTGGCGGGCCACAACGAGGGCGGCGCTAGTCGCGCTGCAGCAACCGCCGCGGTGGTTGTGCGCGGCATTCGGAAGTACGCGCGGGTTAGGCCGTCAGAGCTGTCTCACGGCGACCATTCTGCGCCGCCATCGCCGTCCGCAGAATCGCCTTCTGCACATGCAGCCGATTCTCCGCCTGGACGATCACGCGGGAGTGCGCGCCATACAGCGCGTCATCCGTCACCTCTTCGCCACGATGCGCTGGCAGCGGATGTAGCAGGATCGCGTGCGGCGCAGCCTGCGCCAGCAGGTCGGCGTTGACCTGATACGGCGCGAACGCCGCGCGGCGCAGGTCAGTCTCATCCTCCTGTCCCATGCTCGCCCAGACATCGGTGTAGATCGCATCGGCGCCCGACACCGCCTCGACCGGATCATGCGTCAGCGTAATCGAGCCACCCGTGATCGCCGCGTCGAGGTATCCGGCGCGG
>VFSW01002425.1_pt1 | contig 28113 bp, 13 predicted proteins | sample 5358111 | NCBI WGS metagenome assembly VFSW01 (sample SAMN11554181, study PRJNA540505) | mine drainage metagenome | isolation source: sediment from site ElyBrook_90M | place: USA: Ely Copper Mine, Vershire, VT | collected 2017 | reverse complement strand
TGCCTGCGGAGCGCATCTTCGCCATGAGCGCGAAGGACAACTTCTGGGCGATGGGGGATACGGGGCCGTGCGGGCCGTGCTCGGAGATCTACTACGACTTTGGGGTGGAGGCTTCGGAGACGGGCGAAGACAAGCCGTTCCCGCAGGATGAGCAGCGGTATGTCGAGATTTGGAATTTAGTGTTTATGCAGTTCGACCGCGGATCGGATGGCGTGCTGACGCCGCTGCCGAAGCCCTCCATTGATACGGGGATGGGGCTGGAGCGGGTGGCTTGTGTGCTGCAGGGAGTGCTGTCGAACTACCAGACGGATCTGTTTCTGCCGCTGATTGCGAGGGCTCGGGAGTTGACGGAAGGGCTTGATTCAAGAGCTGTAAGCGAAGAGCAGCTCTCAGCTGACAGCTTGAAGCAGGTTGCGGGGAGCGAGGAGAAGGGCGCGGCCTCGCTGCGGATTATTGCGGACCATGCGCGGGCGGCGACGTTTTTGATCGGCGATGGCGTGGTTCCGGCGAACGAGGGGCGCGGATATGTGCTGCGCAAGATACTACGGCGCGGGATTCGTCATGGGCGGCTGTTGGGGCAGGAGAAGCCGTTCATGCATGAGATGGTCTTCGCCGTGCGCGATGAGATGCAGGCGGCTTATCCGGAGTTGAAGGAGAGTGCGGAGCGAGTGAGTAAGGTGGTGCTCGCGGAGGAACAGCAGTTTGATCGTGTGCTCCGCATTGCATTGGAAAAGCTGAATCAGGAAATAGCAGCCGATCCACGATCAATGGGCTTCTATAAGAGATATAAACAGACCATCGAATGGACCCAGCGAAATTACCGCGCAGCAATGGCCGTTCTTCACGACCCTAGACTCGCATCTCCGACAGGCATTTTATATCTGCGAGATATGCTGATCGCTAACTCAGACCAGTCTGATGGATTGCTCGACCAATTTATCGTGGATCACATTGACTCTTCGTACAACGAATCGCTGTTTCTCGGATACAAAGCCTTTCACCTATTCGAGACTTTTGGGCTTCCCGAAGACTTCATACGCGATACCTGTAGAGACGAAGGGATTCCGTTTGATGCAGAAGGCTTCGAGTACGCCCGCGCCGAGGAGCAGGCGCGGGCGCGGGCTAGTTGGAAGGGCGGGTCGCAGAAGACGGCTTCGCCGGTGTATAGCGAGCTGGCGAAGACGGAGTTTGCGGGGTATACCGCGCTGCGGGTGGATGGGGCGCGGGTGCTGGCGCTGGTCAAAGACGGCGTGGGCGTGGCCGAATTAAAACCCGGAGACGCGGGTGAGGTGGTGCTCGACTCGACGAGTTTCTACGCCGACTCGGGCGGTCAAGTTGGCGATGTGGGCTGGCTGGTGGGCGCGGGGCACTCGACGGTGGTCGCCGATGTGAGTGGCGCGTCGAAGCCGGTGCAGGGCGTGTGGGCGCATCGCGTAGTGGCGCGGGAACGGATCGCGGTGGGCGATGTGGTGGACACCGTCGTCGATGGCGAGGTTCGGGCTGCGGTGACGCGCAATCATACGGGGACGCATCTGCTGCACGCGGCGCTGCGCGAGGTTCTGGGGCGGCATGTGAAGCAGGCGGGTTCGTCGGTGGACCGCGCGCGGCTGCGCTTCGACTTCTCGCACTTCGCGGGCGTGGCCGAGGAGGAGCTGGCGCAGGTGGAGGAGATTGTGAACCGGCAGGTGCTGGCCAATACGCCAGTGGAGACGATGGTGGATGTGCCGATTGACGTGGCCGTGCAGGAGTTCCACGCGATGGCTCTCTTCGGCGAGAAGTACGGCGACAAGGTTCGGGTAGTGAAGATTGGGGATTTTTCGACCGAGCTTTGCGGCGGGACACACACGCGCGCGACGGGCGAGATCGGGCTGATCAAGCTGGTGGGCGAGGGCAGCGTCTCCAGCGGCGTGCGGCGCGTGGAGGCGGTGAGCGGGTGGGGCGCGCTGGGCGAGTTCCGGCGGGACTACGATGTGGCGCGGGCGGTGGGGCATATTGTGGGCGCGGATTCGGCGGCTCCGGCGGACGCTCTGCGCGCGCGCATTGCAGCTCAGGAAGAGGAGATGAAGAAGCTGCGGCGGGAGCTGGACGCGGTGCGGATGAAGTCGGCGGCGAGTGCGGCGGGCGAGGCGGCCGCGGTCGAGGTGAAGGGCGTGAAGCTGCTGGTGCAGCGCGTCGATGGGCTGGAGCGTGGGCCGATGCGCGACCTGGTGGACCAGATGCGGAGTAAGCTGGGCAGCGGCGTGGTGGTGCTGGGAGCGGCTTCGGATGGTAAGGTCTCGCTGATCGTCGGCGTGACGAAGGACCTGACCGCGAAGGTGCAGGCGGGAAAGATTGTGGGACAGCTTGCGGCGCTCGTCGGCGGCAAGGGCGGCGGCCGGCCGGACCTGGCGGAGGCGGGCGGGAGCGACGCGGGCGCGCTGGACGGCGCGCTGGCGAAGGCGTCGGATGTGGTGGGGGGACTGATCGGGTAGGGTGGTTGGCCCAGTTCAGTTCCCACCTCTGCGGAGAAGCCGCAGAGGTGGGAACTGGGGAGGGATTCGGCTCAGGCGACGACAGGCTCGCTGGTCTGGGTCCCGGCTTCCAGATGGATTGCGCTGGGGAAGAGGATGTTGTTCTCCAGGTGGATGTGTTGCTGAAGGTCCTGCGCGAACTCCTGTAGGCCGTGATAGAAGGCGTGGTAGGTGGGGCAGGCACCCTCAGGCGGCGTGAATTGTCGACTGAGCGAGCGGATCTGGGCCATGAGATCCGTCGCGGCATCGTGTTCGGCGGTCATCATGGCGATGGGGTTGGCGACTGAGCCGAAGCAGCCGTGCGGCTTGGCGCCGCCCTCGACGATGGACTGCTCCAGCCCGACGATATAGGGAAAGAGGACGACCTCCTCCTTGGCGAGATGATGCGTCAGCTCGTCGTCGAGTTGGGCCAGCGTCGACTGAATCTGGGGCAGCTCGGAGTGGGTGTCGCCGTGGCGGCGGACGACCTTCTCCGCGAGCACGGCCAGACGGGGCAGTTCGCGATGGATGTATGCATGATGCGTGGCGACGATGTGGCCGCTCAACTCCTGTAGGGTTGCGTGTGACCAGTCCTGGGCGTCGGGTGCTGTGAGACTGGCCGCGGATTGGAGTGCGGCGGATTGGAGTGCGGCGGACCCGAGTGCGGCAAGGACTGCGTCCACATCGAGGTTTGCGGCGCTACAGGTCTCGTCGAGGGGCTTATGCCCACCGCAGCAGTAGTCGATGCCAAAGCGCTCGAAGACGCGGATGGAAGTCGGCTGTTGCAGAGCAATCTCGCGGACGGTTTGTGTGGTGGATGGCATATTGTTCTCCTTGGAACCACGATAGAAGCGGCCGCTTCCGGTTGCAGCGACTTTAGTCACTGGCAAGCGCGCTGCTAAACTTCCTGCATGGGTATTGAGCGGGCCGATCTGGCGGCTGTTCTTGGAAAGACGGCGTTGCTGTCTGGGCTTACGGCGGCGGAGTTGCATCTGCTGGCGGCGCGCACGGTGCGCAAGTCGTTCCACGCCGGGGAACTGCTCTTCTCGGAGGGCGAACCGTGTCGCGGTCTGCACATCATTGCGGTGGGCCGGGTGCGCATCTTCAAGACGTCGATGGGCGGACGGGAGCAGGTGCTGGCGATCAACAACGCGGGCGAGTCGGTGGCGGAGCTGCCAGTCTTCGACGGCGGCGAGTATCCTGCGTCCGGCGTGGCTGTAGAAGATACGGAGATTGCGTTTCTCTCGCGGCACGACCTGCAGACCTGCTGTGTGGAGCATCCCGAGGTTGCGCTGAAGATGCTGGCAGTGGTGGGCGCGCGTCTGCGTCGCCTGGTGGGGATCATCGAGGAGCTTTCGTTCACTACGATTCGTCAGCGACTGATCTCCGTGCTGCTGCGTCTGGCGGAGAGCGAAGGGATACAGACCGAGCACGGCATCGCGTTCCACCTGCCAGCCAGCCATCAAGAGCTGGCCAACCAGCTTGGGACGGTGCGGGAGCTGATCTCGCGCAACCTGATGCGGCTACAGGCCGAGGGCCTGCTGGAGGTGGAGGCTCGGCAGATCGTGGTGAAAGACAAGAAGGGCCTGAGCGCGTTGCTGACTCCGCTGAGTTAGCGCGGTTGGATGGCGCGCAGGACAGGGTGCCAGTCTATGCAAATGCGAGCTGGCCGAGCAGGATGGCGTTCAGAGCGAGGATGATAGCGACCGTGACCCATCCGGCGATGCGGGTGCGTCGCGCGCTGACGAAGCTCTGCATGACCGCGGCGCGTCCGGTGAGCAGAAGCAGCGGGACGAGCGCGAAGGGCAACGCAAAGCTGAGGACGACCTGCGAGAGCACAAGGATTCTGAGGGGATCGAGGCCAGTGGCGATGATGGCGACGGCCGGAATGACGGTGATGGCGCGGCGCAGGAAGATGGGGAACTTGATGTCGAGGAAGCCCTCGATGATAACCTGTCCGGCCATGACGCCGACCGTGGACGAGGAGAGGCCGGAGCAGAGCAGAGCGACGGCGAAGACGACGGCGGCGGCGCGTCCGAAGAGCGGGCCGAGGGTGTGGTAGGCCTGCTCGATGGTGGGCTGTAGGTTGGTGGAGTGGACGAAGGCGACGGCGGCCATCAGGATCATGGCGGAGTTGATGAGCCATGCGCCGTTCATGGCGACGAAGACGTCGATCAGTTCGTAGTGCAGAAAGCGGCTGAGAATGGCGCGGCGTGGAAGCTGGGTCGGCTGTTTGCGGGCTTCGAGATTCTCCAGCGTCTCGGTGGCGGGAAGATCGGAACCGGTAAGCTCCTGGAGGCGAGGCTGCACCAGAGCGGAGTGGAGGTAGACGACGTGGGGCATGACGGTGGCCCCCAGCATGGCGACCGCCGCGTAGATGCTGTCGTGAAAGTTCTGCGCGGAGGAGCGGTCGAGGGTGGGGAGCAGGGTAGCGATGGTCGCCAGCTTCCAGTCGGGATGGACGAGGAAGACCTCGAAGGCGTAGGAGACTCCGATGATGGCGACGAAGGCCATGATGCCGCGCTCCAGCCAGCGAAAGCCAGCGAGGTCGAGCGCGAGGATGGCGAAGACAAGGACGGTGGAGACCAGCGCGGCGGCCAGGAGCGATTCCTTGGGGCTGAATCCGTGGGCGTAGAGCAGCGGTCCGAAGAGGAGATCGAGACCGATGGCCGCGCCGAGGAATTCCGCGAGATCCGTGGCGACGGCGGCGATCTCCGCGGCGATCCAGAGAGCGATGGTAGTGGGGTGCGAGAAATGCTTGCGGCAGTTCTGCGGCAGGGTGAGGCCAGTGACGATGCCGAGCTTGGCGGCGAGGTACTGGATGAGCATCGCCATGATGTTGGACCAGAGCAGGACCCAGAGAAGGCGGTAGCCAAATTGAGTGCCTCCCAGGATGTTGGTGGCGAAGTTGCCCGGATCGATATAGGCGACCGAGGCGACAAAGGCCGGGCCAAAGTAGGTCCACATCTCGTTGTGACGGAAGTTCGGGAAGAAGCCGCGCTGGGAAGGAACTGCGCTGGCGACTGGAGATGCGGTTGACGATTTCGCCTGCATCTCCGCTGGGGGAGTGGGGTCTGCTCGGTTTGAGGAAAGATGGTGCATCCCGCTCCAGTGCCGTGGGTTCAGTCAACGCTGCGTTCCGATCGCCACGCTCGACGCGAGGAAAGGGAGGGCGCTGCTGAGTCGCTCCCGGTGCCTATTTAGGCTTACCTATTAATTAGGTATACCTAAATCAGGGAAATAGGTCAAACTGATAGAAGAGGTTGGAGATCCAAGCATGTCACCACGCTGGCGGGCAAATGGAAATACCGAATCGGTGGACAACTATCTGAAGGCAATCCTGTATCTGGGAGGGCCTGAGGAGCGGCGCGTGACCATCAAGGCGCTGGCCGACCGTCTGCGGGTTGCGCCTTCGTCGGTGACGAACATGCTGCAAAAGCTGGTTGCCTTGCCGGTCCCCGTGGTGGAGTATGAACGGCATCGCGGGGTGCAACTGTCGTCGGCGGGAAAGCGGCGTGCGCTGGAGGTGGTGCGCCACCATCGACTGATCGAGACGTTTCTGTATGAGGTGCTGGATTACCCGATCGAAGAGGTGCATGAAGAGGCGGAGCGTCTGGAACATTTTATCTCGGAGCGCTTCGAGGAGCGGATCGCGGCGAAGCTGGGGCACCCCAGAATCGACCCTCATGGCCACTCGATCCCGACCCTGGAGGGCGAGATGCCGGACCGTGAGAAGGAGTCTCGGGAGTCCATTCTGCTGGCGGATGTCGTGGAGGACGGGACCTATGTGATCGACAGCTTCTCCGATCGCGACGCGCAGAACCTGAGGCGGATCGAGGCCTGCGGCATCACGCCTGGGGCGCGGATATGGGTGGGGAAGAGTGCGTCCTCGGAGGGGTATTCGGTGAGTCTGGAGAGCTCGTCGAAGCGCTTCGATCTGGCCCGCGAGGTTGCGCGGGATGTGAGAGTCGTTCGCCTTCCGAAGGAATGATCCGCGGTGCGGGAAGGGAAGTCGGCCCCTAAAAAATTGCGGCCATGCAGCGTGTCTGCATGGCCGCAATTTTTATGAAGTGGAGCGTTGCTGTCCAATTTTCTGGACCGGTTGGAGGGTGTCCGGTTAGAAGCGGAGGCGTCCGGCGAACTGCCAGTCGCGCGGCGGGATCTGCTGGTTCTGACCGTTGACGGTGCCGTAGTTTGATGTGTCCCAGTTAGTGCTGCCGATGTTGAAGAAGGTGGAGTTGGTGGTGTTCGTCACGTCCGCCTCAACCTGGAAGGTGAGGTGCACAGTGGCGGTTGTATACACGTTGAAGGTGCGCCGGATTCCCAGGTCGATGTCCCACCATCCGGGGCCAGTGAGGCCGTACGGAGCGGACCGGGCGGCGTTGCCGAGCTTGTAGGTGGTGTTTGGCTCATTCGTTGCGCCACAGGTATAGACTTGGTGGTTTGGATCGGAATCGGGGCATTGGAAGGCCGCTGGGTTGAGGTACTGGATGGTGTTGAAGTTGGTGGCATTCGAGCCGGGACCGCGGCCCCATTTGCCATTGATGCGCGCTTGCCTCTTGTTGAAGCCGGGAGCGTAGTCGGGCATGCAGGTACCCTGGCCGCCGATCGAGTTGGACATGCAACCGCCCCCGTTTGTGATCTGGAGCGGGTATCCGTCGCGGTACTGGTAGATTCCCGAGAACTCCCAACCGGCACCGATCGCGCCGATGAGGCGGTTGGTCGCGAAGAAGGCCTGACCGCGACCGATGGGGAGGGTGTAGACCCAGGTCAGGTTGAACGCGTTGGTCTGGTTGGCTTTGCTGAGACCGCGGTCAACACGGTTTGCAGACATGTATTGGGTGAAGTTCCCATCCTGCGGACCAACCGGGAACTGGGTCCGGTGGTTGCCGGTGTCGTCGATCCCCTTGGCGCGGGTGTAGTTGATGAAGCCGGAGAGGTTGTGCCACGGGCGCTGGATAGCGGAGATCTGTAGCGAGTTGTAGTTTGCGTTCCCGGTGTTCCCCCAGATATCCGTGAATCCAGCGTATTGGGGGAAGGGTCTCAGGGCCTGGGAGACGGTTGCGTTGGGACCGGTAAATCCTGCGTATGGAGCAGGAGGGAGTCCCGTTTGCTGAGACCAGCTTGCGTTGAGCGTGCCTTGGTACTGTAGATCATAGTCTGGAGAGAAGGTGTTCTGCGCGTAACCGCGTCCGGAGCCGCCGGGCAGGAAGTGGGTCTGTGTGCCGGAGTAGTTGATGCTGAGGACGGCCTTCTTGTTCAGCATCCTCTGGATGCCAGCATTGTAGGTGATGAACTGTGGCCCGCGCCCGCCATAGTAGGGATCGGCATAGTTGACGCCCTGGGGGAGGCAAGTGAGGCCTGAGGCGCTACAGGTGTAGTCGTTCCCATGATCGGAGAAGGTGTTCGCATAGTTGTAATTGCCAGTGGTAGAGAGTGGATTGATATTGATTCCAGGCTCGACCCACGGGGGAAGAGCGGAGTAGGGGCTGCAACTGCCTGCCGCGATGCAGGGGATCTGGGGACCAAGACCTGACGTCACGACCGGTTGTGTGCCCTGGGTGGGAGGGTCTACCACGGCGTTGGAGAGTGTCTGATTGCCGAAGTAGTTGGGGTTCAGGAAGAAAGCCGGATTTCCTACACTTCCGTTCTGCGCGTAGGCTGTGGTGGCACTGAACTCTCCATTGTTTCCGGTGGCCGCAGTCGCTCCCTGTCCGCCGCCTACGCCGCCAGCGTGGGTGACCGAGATGCCGAAGGCGCCGCTAATGACCGTGGAGGGGTTGTAGGCGTAAGCGAAGCCGAGGCGCGGCTGGAAGTTGTCGTTGTAGGGATGAACCGGGGTGGTGCAGTGGCAGAGGTAGGGCGCATAGGCGGACGGCGTGGAGGAGTTGGGGAAGCCAGCAAACTCCAGCACTCCCGGGATGCCGACGAGGGGATTGATAGTGGTGGGGTCGAGGAATGCGATGCGATCCTTGACCTCGTGATAGGGCTGGAGATAGTCATACCGAAGACCTAGGTTCAGGGTCAGTTTGGGGGTGACCTGCCAGTTGTCCTGAATATAGGGAGATATCGGTCTGTACCGTCCGCCGATGTCCTGGATCGATTGGGTGCCCACAGAGGAGTTCTCAACGGCGCCGACCAGGAAGCTGGCGTAGGTGTCGCCGTTCACATGGTTATTGGTGAGGCTGACCTCGGTATCGTAGCCACGGAAGTTGAGACCGATGGTATTGCTGTAGCCTCCATAGCCTCCGGCGTTGGTCTCCAGCCACTGTACCTGGATGCCGAAGGTGATGTTATGACGGCCCTTGATCCACTGCAGGTTGTCGATGATGGAGTAGGTGTTGGTCGCCCCCGGGCCGCTGTTTGCATGGGAGGACCAGTTGGAAGGAGCGAGGGGGCCGTCATCCGTGCTGAAGGTGACGTTGGGCATGCTGAGCGATGCGTTGCCCGCTGGCAGGTTGTTGATGCCAGCGGCGCATGCGTTCTCATTTCCGTTGCACGCGGCGTTTGTGGTCGGCGATATGTCTGAGAAGGCTTTGTTGGACTTGCCCTGAGTGAGCGAGAAGGTTTCGCCCCAGTTGCGGGTGTATCCGTACTTGAGCGAATTGATCAGCGACTGCGACGCGATAAAGGTGTATGACAGGATGCCACTGGATGTCTTCTGGTTGGTATACGAACCGGCGGCGTAGGGGATGGGGAGCTGGCTGTAGTTGCTGTAGTCGGGTGCACCGCCGTATCCAACCAGGCCGCCGAGACCGACCAGCGAGAACTTGTTGCGCGCATTCATGGTGTAGTCGATCTTTACGTCGATGGTGTAGTCGTCGTTGGCCAAGGGCAGGGAGGCAAGGTAGTTCTGGAAGGTCGACTGACTGGTGGGAGTGGGGAGCGCGGCCTGTAGGTAGTTTGCGATGCTGGATATTTCGTTGGTGGGAATGACGTTGAAGGTCGGAACACCGTTGAGCAGTCCCATGAAGGCGGGACGCGACCCGAACCCGGCGTTTGTCGGGTCTCCCATGTTCTGGACGGTGGTGCCCAATACATCGGTGAAGTCGCCCTTGCGTTCATTCATCGTTGGGATGGTGATGTAGGAGGGGGTGTTGCTGATTTTGGTGTAGCGGTAGCCTTCGTAGCTGCCGAAGAAGAAGAGCTTGTCCTTGATAATGGGGCCGCCGACCGATCCGCCGTAGGAGTTCTGGTGCTCTCCCGGCTTTACCGCGAAACCGCTAGACGAGGGCACCTTCGAGAAGTAGCCCCAGGTGTCGAACATGGTGTTGCGGATGAAGTCGAAGACGGTGCCGTGGAACTGGTTTCCGCCGGAGTTGATGGTGTAGTTGGTGACGCCAGCGCCACCGAAGGAGGTGGATGCTCCACTGGTCTGCACGGAGAACTGGTTGACTGCATCGACCGACACCGCATTGGCGACGGCGGTACCGCTGCCCTGAGCGGCGATGTTGGATACGGGCACGCCCTCGACGTAGTTTGCATTCAGATTGTTCTGGCCGGTGCCTCCATAGATGCCCGAGCTACCAGCGGTGACGCCCTGGTTGGTCGCGTTGGCCGGGTCTTCCTGTACTCCGGGCATCAGATACTGGAAGGCAGTGGGATCGCGCGGGCCACCATTCATGGTGAGCGGCAGCGAGGAATAGAGCTGGTTCTCGATGGTCCCGCCGAGGGTGGCGTCGGTGGTATCCAGGTACGGGGGAGCGTCGGTGACGGTGATGGTGGTGTTCTCGCCGCCGACGGTGAGCTTGAGATTCAAGCCGTACATCGAGGCGTTGTCAACGATGACGTTCTCCTGCAGCAGCCTCTGGAAGCCTTTGGCAACGGCCTCGACGTTGTATGTGCCGACCGCCAACGGGGCGATCGAGTAAGCCCCCGAACTGGTACTTTGGCGTGTGAACTGAACTCCGGTATCGGTATTGGTGGCGGTGATCTGCGCCTTGGCCACGACAGCTCCGGAGGGATCGGTGACGATTCCCTGTATGCCGCCGCCGCTGGTGCTCTGGGCCTGAAGCGGCAAGCCGCCAAAGAGCGCCAAGGAGCAAGAGGCCACCAGGCTGGCGAAGAGGAAGGCGAAGCACTGAGCGAGAAGACGGCGTGAAAGCCCGAGCGGCAAAGACCCAACTGTCGTGTTGCGATACATAGTTTTGCTCCATCTGATTTTGCGCTGGAAGATGTCTGAGTTGGATGCCGGGTGTTTCCGGTTAAGCATCCCCCCAGAGTCTTGCGCCTGTGACTAGAAAACTTAAAATGCCGATGAGCCGGAACGCGAAAAAAGTATTTGTTTACAGGCTCGATTGTCAATAAGAAAATGTTTTCCCGTTGAAACGGTTTTGAGTCGGTCGAGCGATCCGGTTCGCGGCGATGCCCGAATGGAAGCGGGCAAGGGGCTGCCCGGAAGATTTAAGTTTTCAAAGCTGCAAGCATCATGCTAATTTGTTTTGACTCCGTTTCAACACTGAAATGATGTTTAAAATGTATATTGACAGATGGCGCAAGGCCGAGAGGCCCGGTCGACAAACTTGGGAAAAAGCGGCAACCGGATCCTTGTCTCCATGAGGCAAGGGGGTTTGAAGATTTCTCTTGCAAGTGGCTTCCGCGAACGCGTACTATGCCGCTTACTTTTTTGAAACAGTTTCCAATGGGAAGCTAGCCAGGAAATTGGCCGGTGGTTAAGAGCTTTGCCGCTCAGCCTGCCGACCGTCAAATGTACTTATCAAGGATCAGGTGACCCCGATGCTCTTCCGCAAACACATCGTCTCGACGCGAGCGCTCTTCCAACTGACCGTGGCCGTTGTCTTCATTCTGGCCTCAGTGGGAGCGGCAGTTGCCGCGAACAGTGGAAACCCGCCGTTGCTGGTTCCGTATACGATCAACACGGTTGCTGGCAATCCGCTGCGCAATGCCGCCGGAGGTCTTTTGAGCGGCTATGGTGGGGATGGGGGGCCAGCCGTTCCGTTCGCCTCACTGACGAGCGGCGGCCCAGTGCTGAACAGCTTGTCGGTACAGCCAGGCCAGTCGACCGCGAACGTGATCGTTACGCCGGGCGCGACGCTCAGCGGGCCGGAATCGGTTGCGGTCGACTCGGTGGGGAACATCTACTTCACCGATACCAGCAACGACGTCGTGCGCGAGGTCAACGCCCAGACGGGAACCATCAACACTATTGCGGGAGTGGATCCTCAGGGCTGTAGCGGCATCCTTTGCTCGGGCCATACCGTTGGCTGCTCGGACGGCGTTTTGGCGTATGGTGGCAAGGTTGGCGGCGGCCTCGCGGGAATTGCGGTGGACGCGTACGGCAACGTGTACTTCGACGATAGCAACTCTGCAACCGTCTCGGTGATCTACCGTGGCGGCACGCGGGTTGCGGACTTCATCCAGCGGGTGAACCCCGCCGCAGTCACGGCATCTGGCGGTACCGTGAAGGTGGGATATCTGTACCTCATAGCTGGAACCGTCAGCGAGAGCAGTTGCAAGGGATCGTCAACGCCTGCCGTGGACGGCGCGCTGGCATTCGAGAACCTCGACTCTCCTGGAGCAGTCCCGGGCGCCAACCTGTTCACCCCGACCCTGCTTTCGCTGGATAGCGCCGGAAATATTTATATTGCGGACAAGGGGAACGCTACGGTACGCGTGATCAACACGCAGGAGACCGCGCAGACCTTCTTTCAGTACACGGTACAGCCTGGGTATATGCAGTCGATTTTGAACTGCAACCCTGTCCTGACCATCCCCTGCCCAGCGATCACCACGAATGTGGTGGGTACCGGCATCAATGGCCCTGCAAATGGGGTGGTAAAGAACAGCCAGTTTATGAGCGGCCAGGCAGACGCGTATGGCAACGTGTATGAAACCGACGGAAGCGGGGGTGGCACGGCAGCGCCCGGTGTCGACGGCATGGTGGCGTATGCGGGTGGATCTCCGCTGACCAGCCTGCTGACCGTGGAGGCGCCGATGCTGTCGAGCACCTACAGCTTGAGTCAGACGGTTGCCGTTGTTCCTCCGGGGGATCAGCCGACGCCGAATGAGTTGCCGCTTGCCTACGGCAATGCCTATCTGGTGGTCGACAACCCATCGGCTACTGGCCAGCTAGAGGCCAATATTCCGAATGTATTTGCTGTATACGGTAACAATGACCTGGCGATTCGTCCAGTCTCCCTTCTTCCCGATGTCTTTGGCACCTTGTGGTTCATGGACGGCCACTATCCGGAGCTGGAGCGGATCGACCAGTATACTTCGGATGCGACTGACATCATCGGGTCGGTTCACGAAAGGGCAATCGCAAGCAATGTCGGGATCAACAACGGCAGCTCGCCCGCTACGTTCACAAACCCCTGGTACTGCGTCTATGGCGTCAAAGGTCACCCGTGGGTCCTGGGGCCGCAGACTTTCAACCCCTTGGGCGATGGCTGCCCCGCAATCCTTGGGGTCCTCAATGTCCCTTACGGGGGCACCGCCAACACCGTTGGCGATGGGCTGGGCAACATCTACATCGATGATCGCAGCGATATGGTTATTCGTGAAATTGAGGTCGGCACGCAGTTTCCGGCGATGCCGCTGGCGCAGGGACTGACACAGCCGATCCAGGTACACTTCGACGAGTCGAATCCTCCCTCCATTGGCCCTCTTCTCAGAATTGGCACAAACTCCGTTTCGACCACAGCATTCTCGATTGCACCGGGAAATACTGACTTCAAAATCGACACAACCGACCCTGAATTCGCCATGGGCACCCTGGGTGTGGGGGCCCTCGGGAATAACTCGACAACGGGTGGGAACTGGGGTATGTATGCCGGTCTTCCCTCCTGTGCGCAACTGGGAGCCACATCGTCGTTCAACGGAGTAGCGGACACTAGCTATGACTGTCTGGTGTATGTCACGTTCAAGCCGACCCAGCCGGGACTGCGGACGACGCAACTGGTGGCCACAACCGCGAATGGCTCCGTCTACAACTTCCAGCTCACGGGCATTGGGACGGGCGGGCAGTTGGCGATCGATGGCGGCCAACAGGCAACCGTTGCGGTAACCGGGCTGGGCACAACCGCCGGGGTTGCTGTTGACTCGACGGGCACCCTCTACATCGCAGATCCGTCGAACAATCAGATTGTGGTTAAGCTAGCTGGCGGGGTTCAAACCACCATTGGGACAGGGTTGAGTGGGCCGATGGGCGTCGCGGTCGATGCGGCGAACAATGTTTACATCGCAGACACCGGCAACAACCGGATTGTCGAGGTGAACCCGGTCAGCAATACGCAGACCGTGCTGGGCAATTACCTTTGGATTCCCGGTGCAGGCAATACACCTCCTCCGCAATACCAGTTCAAGGCCCCACAGGGCATTGCGGTCGACGCGCAGGGCAATGTTTATGTTGCCGATACCGGCAATTCGGCGGTAGTAGAGATCCCCTCCAACACGGCGCTCGGTGGCGCAGTCCAACTGCTCCAGTACGCTGGTGCGCCGAAGTTTATCCAGCCAGTTGCGGTCGCGGTCGATTCCCACGGCTTCATCTACGTTGCCGACCAGCAGAATCCGGCGGGTCAGGTTGTTGTCATACCCCCTGGCGGCGGCGACCTGCAGCCTGCGACGGGCAATCCTGAGTCTGCGCTGTTTATCAACCTTCCGATCGCTGGCGGCTACGGCATCAACGAGCCGAACGGGGTTGCGGTGGATGCGGCCGGGGACGTCTACATTTCGGACGGATCCGGAAACGCAGTCTGGGAGGCTCCGGCAGCAGGTGCAGCCACCAGCAAGCCGTATGTACTCAGCATTTCTGGGCTGAGCACTCCGGCTGGGCTTGCGCTGGACTCGAGCGGGAACCTGTACGTTGCGGACTCGGGAAATAAACAAGTCGTGTTCGAGAACCGGCAAAACCCGGTGGTTTCGTACGGGGATGTGCCAATGGATCTGCCTGCCGGGACAGAGCCTCTGTGCGCGAACACCCAACTGAACGACGGCTTCAACACCGGATACAGTGCGCCAGGCTGCCCCCTGACGGTCACGAATATCGGTAACCAGCCTATTACACTGGCATCCCCCTTCCTTGTGACGAGCGTCAATCCTTCTTACACGGTAACGAGCTCGGCGCAGAGCGGAGGTCCATGCCCCAGCCCGATGCCTGTAGGATCCACCTGCACCATCACCCCGCTCTTCCTTCCAACGTCCGACTCCGGCACAACCAACAGCACGGCGACCATCACCGTCAATGGCACTCAGTCGGTCGCTCTGACGGCAGACGGCGAGAGTCCTCAGGCCATGATCGTCCTAAGCTCCTCGACGGGCACGGGAACGCCACCGAAGCTTACCATCGCCACTGGATCCACGCCGGTCATTACCGCGACGGTGACCAGTCATACTGCGGGTGTTATACCCACTGGCACGGTCACCTTCAGTTATGCGATCGACGCTGGAACTCTGGGCGCTGGCCAGTGCGGAGCTCCCGGTTCTGCGACGGTCAACCTGGTCAATGGCGTGGCAACCTATCCGCTGCCGACTGTTACGCAGGGGCAGATCTACACTGTCAACGCAACCTACAACGCTGTGGATACAGCCACTGCGACTGATAGCGGTGTGACCGCAGTTCCACTTGTCCTCACCGATCCCGGAATTACAGAGACGGTGACGGCTACCTCTGTCACCTACCAATATGGAACAGCGGTTCCAGCTTTCACTGGCACCGTAGTTCCGGTCCCGCCGTCCCCGATCACCTACTCGTTCAGCAGCGGTGCCAGTCAATACTCCCCTGTCGACAGCTCTCCATATCCCATCCAGGTCAACTTCAGTCCATATCCGGCAGCCTGCGCCTATGGCTTTCCGCCAGCAACCAATTCGGGCGCTGGAGGAGGCACTGCTGCGCAAGTGACCGAGACTCCGGCTCCGCTGGCCGTCACGGTTCCCGCGTACACGACGGTCTATGGGGCAGCCTCCTTCAACTTTGCATCGGGAATGGTGATCACAGGGGCCGTGGGCGACGACTTGCCAAAGATAAGCGCGTCGTTCACTCCTCCCGATTCCTCTATCCTGGATGTGAATCCAGCAGCCCCCGCAGTGAACCCGTACCCGGTGATCGCAACGATGACTGGCAAGCCCATCCTTGCTGGCGACTACACCGTCACCCCCAACCCTCCTACCGGCTCGGATCAGGTAACGCCAGCACCGTCGAGCATTGGCGTTACCCCATCTCCCTATACAAATGCCAATACGGCGGCTGGGGTAGGAGCTGCCACCGAGGTACAGGCCACGGCTGGCGCGTCGTCTGCTACATACACGATCCTGGCCAGTACCCTGGTTACCGCAGGCAAGGGAATTCCAACGGGCACGATAACGGTCTACGACAACTTTGTTCCGATCACGTCGAACTCCTTCATCCCCGTTCCGTCGTCTGGTGCCTTCCCAACGGTAGGGAGTGTCGTCAAATGGCCATCGACGGTATTTCCGCCTTGCTCTGCTACGGTAACCTCCAATTGCACCACTCCACAGACGGTGTCGTTGGTTGGCGGAGTCGCCACCTTCTCTCTCCCGAGTGCAGACGCGCTCAACAACACTCCTGGCACCCATTACCTGAGCTTCATGTATAGCGGAGACGCTGGCACTAACGGGGACGGACTGGGCGACTTTGCGTGCTCCGTGGTTGGGCAACCGGCTGGCGCTAACGGAGCGCCTACGACTTGCCCGTCGACCGGTGCGACCCCATTCGCACTGATTGTCGACAATCCGGACTTCACACTCACCTCCAACACGGGTCCAGTCGCTGTGATCCCTGGCGTGGTTCCGAGCGGTAACGGTCTGCCCACGTTACCGAACCAGAACACCGCCGCACTGGAGTCCGCGGTTCTCCAGATTGCCGCTATCCTGAATTTCTCAGGGACGGTCAATCTGACCTGCACGCCCCAGGCTCCTGCGCCTCAAGGCTACGAAACCTGCTCCGTTGGAGAGTTTCTCGTGGTCGGCAATGCGGCGCAAATAGTGCCGTATGCGACGGTTGCAGAGAATTCTACGACGTCTGCTATCTTTACGATCCAGACGCCAGCGACACTGCCGCTCGGCTTCACGACGTCTCGGCTGCGGACCTCCGCTACCAGGACCGTGTTGGCGTTCCTGCCGTTTGGCGTTCTTGCCTTCTGCGTGCGCCGTCGGCGCAGACTGAGCAAGGCGTTGTGGATGCTGATTGCAATCGCCTCTGTCAGCGTGGGGATGAGCGGTTGCGGAGGCAATACGGTGGATTTCTACACCCCGGTTCCAACCGGAGCGCAAGCGGTAACAGTCACCGCCTCGTACACGCCGACAGGGGCCTCAACCCCCACGTTGACGCGAACGTTCAGCGTGCCGATCCTCATCGACTAGGGATGTATTCACGATCGGGCCGGACAACATCCCTCGGGATATTGTCCGGCCCGATTTTTTTAAAGCTGTGACTCGCATTGGCACAGTTGAATCCGAGCGAATCAGCCTAACCAAAGGCGGGTGCGCTGCTGGGGGGCGGATCGTTCAGAGAAGCATCCACCGCCAGAATCGACACCGAGTATGCAGAACAGATCGCTTGCGTTTGCCCTCATCGAGGGCTTCCATTTACACTATGAATATGCACCAGAGGCGCGTAGCTCAGTTGGTTAGAGCGCTACCTTGACACGGTAGAGGTCAGGAGTTCGAGTCTCCTCGTGCCTACCATATCTTTCCAGTCGATATGGATCTTTGGTTTGCTTCCACTCCGCGGACAGGGTTGAGATCGCCCGTTCGGTCTTCTCGCCAACAGGGGTCTCTCGCAGGCACAGTATTGGGGTGGCGTTGCGACGGTGGTGGCGTTCCATGGCCGATTTACTCCAGATGCGGGGATTCTTCGCTGAGCGCAGAATGGCAATGCCTCTGTCTCGGCAGCAATTGTGTAAATGCTATCGCTACGGGTTAAAGTGCAAGAGCCGCTCCATTTAGGGAAGCGGCCCTTGCGCCATGGCCTGTCAAAGGCCTCCTGAAGACATTTCTTGTGGAAGCAGAATCGAAATCCGGGTACTGCACCTACGATGGGTACATCTCTTCCCGGTCTGGGTGTCGTGTTTGCAATCGGGACATGCCCCAGAAGCATGTTCCTGAAGGATGCGTCCCAGAAGGAACGGGGCCTCCAAGCAAAGGCACACGGCTGTTTCCGACTAGCATGGAGCAATTGGAATGCCAAAGTTTTGCATGACGAGCGATGCGATAAATCGACGTTTCCTACAGGATGCCCAGGGGATTGTTCCCTAAAAACAGGAGAGCATGTTGCGTCAGTTCCATATTTATGGAAGTTGGGTTTGACCCTGTGCGGATGGAACCCTATAATGAAAGTCGTTCTGGCAGCCCTCTCGCTCCCGCCAATACTCTATGGACTGAAGGTGGTTCATGGAGGTACGGGTGGTCAAGCGCGGTGAGAACCCTTCTGCGTTGCGCAAATGCGTCAACCAGGCGGGTGGATGCAGGGCAACTGACCGGGGATTGTGCGCGAGTGCATCTCCGGCGGCAGATGGTTGAGGAAAACTTTCAAGGAGCATTACACCGCATGAATCATAAGTTCGCTCTACTCGCCGCACTGGCTGCGGGACTTCTTCCCATGGCTGCGGTTGCTCAGGCTGTGCCTGCTGCACCTCAACCGGCGGCACCTGCTTCGGCTGCCGCGACTTCTCCGACCGCCGCCCCGGCCCAGCCAGAGCGTGCGTTAGTTCCTCCATCGGCCTTTCCTGCGCGCGTGGCCCTGATTATGTTCGAGCAGGCGGTCTATGCGACCAACGAAGGTCAGCATGCGGTGGAAGAGTTGAGAAAGACGTACGAACCGAAGAAGAGCAAGCTGGACGCGCAGGCTGCCGAGATCGATTCGTTGAAGAAGCAGTTGCAGGCTGCGCCAAGCACGCTGCCGGACGATGAGCGCGCCGCTCGGCTGAAGACGATCGACACAAAGGACAAGGAGTATCAACGCGACGCGGAGGACGCCTCGAACGCTTACCAGGCCGATTTGCAGGAGGCATTGGGGAAGGTGGCGCGGAAGTTCGATGTTGTGATGAGAAAGTATGTCAGCGATAACGGCTATACGCTGCTGATCAACGCTGGCGACCAGCAAAGTCCGGTGATGTGGGCTGCGACGGAACCCAATGCCGACATTACCGATGCAGTCGTCAAGGCATATAACAGCGCTTCGGGCGTTCCTGCGGCGCCGGTTGCGGCACCATCGGCCACTCGCAAGCCAGCGGGCACAACGCCGCACAGCACCACCGCGAAGCCGGCAGCAAAATAGTTTGACGTACAGTTCATACCAAGGGGGGGCCTGAGGGCCTCCCTTTGGCGTCGTTGCGAGAGATATGCTGGGATTTCCGACCTCTCTGTGGGAAATATGTGGATCGTGGTGCGCGAAAAATTCACAGAGCGGACGGGGGAGTGCGGCGGCTGGCGATGTGAACGCGTCTCCTGGTACTCCATGAATCTTGTTTTCAAGGGGTTGAACGCAGAGAGCAGGAAGTTGACAAAGTTGCTGCATGGCCAAAGTTGCGGCAGTCCGCGGCATGTTTTGCTATGAATCCTGTTTCCGGCAGATGCATGGACGCAGACATTTCAGTTGGCCAGCGACTCCCACTATACTCAACCGAAGTGCTGCACTTCGTCTCACTGCTCGTCTCAACTCGGCCACCGTCGCTCGTCGACGCGCCCTTGTCCGGTCACGACTTGCGACACTGGATCTCCATGCGACTTGTTGCCGTGAAACTCTCGAAGACGGTTGGACTGCTTCTTCTCCTGACTCTGCTGCCAATCTGTGTTGCTCACGGCACTGTATTCTCGCAGCTTCAGGGCGTGGTCCACGACCCACAGCATCGTCCGCTCCCCGGCGCGCGGATTACCCTTGTTGCGGCGCAGTCCGCCTTCAGCGTGTCCACCGACAGCAACGGCGAAGGCGCATTTGCGCTGCCCAGTATTCCGCTCGGCGAGTACATCGTGACGGTTGCGCACCCCGGTTTCGAGACCCTTCGGCAGACGCTCACGCTGCACTCCGACACCTCTCCCATCCTGCACTTTCAGCTTCAGCTTGGCAGCGTCTCGACTACGGTCAACGTGAGTACCCAGACCCAGGTGGCGAGCGACGACACGGTAACTCCGACCACACTCATCTCCCGCGCCGACATCGCCGCGACTCCGGGTGCCGACCGCACCAACAGCATGGCGATGATTACCGACACCGTTCCCGGTGCCTATATGACGCACGATATGCTGCATATCCGCGGCGGCCATCAGGTGGCATGGCTGATCGACGGGGTGGAGATTCCCAACACCAACATCGCCAGCAACCTGGCCGCGCAGATCGACCCGAAGGACATCGACACCATCGAGGTACAGCGCGGCAGCTACACGGCGGATGTGGGCGACCGGACCTATGGGGTCTTCAACGTGGTTCCGCGTACGGGCTTCGAGCGCGACCGCGAGGGGGAAGTGGTCCTCTCCGGCGGAAACTTCCTCCAGAGCAACGACCAGATCAGCCTGGGCGACCACAGCGAAAAACTTGCCTGGTACGCCAGCGCCAACGGCAACCGCAGCGACTACGGGTTGGCACCGCCCATCGAACGCGTCTACCACGATGCGGACAACGGCTACGGCGGCTTTGCATCGCTGATCTACAACCGCACGGCCAAGGACCAGATGCGCTTGATCTCGATGGCGCGCAGGGACTACTTTCAGGTTCCGTACGATCCGAGCAGCACGGATTTCGAGGCGCTACAGTACAACTCGAGCGGGTTGCGCGACGGTCAGCATGAGACCGATGTTGCGGACGCGCTCTCTTGGCTGCACTCGTTCAATGCATCGACGGTGTTGCAGATCTCGCCCTTTTATCACTACAACACGGTCGACTATGCGTCGAATACGGACGATACGCCAGTATCGACGACATACGATCGGGCCTCGACCTATGCTGGCGCGCAGGCGTCGATGGAGACGACGATTGCGCGCAACAGCATTGAGGCTGGGATCTACTCGTTCGGGCAGCACGACACCGACCTCTTCGGAGCCATCTTCAACGATGGCAGCGGCAACCCAAATTTTTCCAGCCCCGGCTCCGCCTCTGGTGGCGTCATCGAAGCGTACGCCTCCGATAACTACAAGCCGACCTCCTGGCTGACGCTGATCGCGGGCCTGCGTCAGGCGCGCTTTCAAGGCAGTTTCACGGAGAACTCGACCGACCCTCGCTTCGGTGTTGCGCTGCGCTTGCCGAAGATCGACTGGGTTTTGCGCGCCTTCTATGGGCGGTACTATCAACCTCCGCCGCTACTCACGGTGCAGTGCGGCACCAGCACGGCGGCCTCGCAGACGCCAGCCAACTGCGCCGTGGAGTCCTATGCCGTGAACAGCGGGGCCAGCTTCGCTGCGCTGCATGGCGAGCGCGACGAGGAGCATCAGTTCGGCGTACAGATTCCGTTGCCGGGGCTGGCGCAGGGGTGGCTGCTGGACATCGACAACTTCAGGACGCGCGCAGACAACTTTCTCGACCACTCCAACATTGGCGAATCGAGCATTTATTTTCCCATCACGGAGCAGGGTGCACTGGTGCGTGCCTGGGAGCTGACGCTGCGGTCCCCTCGCGCATGGAGGTTTGGCCAGGCACACGTTGCCTACTCCAACCAGATTGCGGAGCAGACTGGGGCCATCACCGGCGGCCTGATCTGCGCGGGCGCGTCGTCGGTGCAGGGCGACCCCTGCTATGTTGCGCCGGGCTACTCGCCGTTGGACCACGATCAGCGCGACACCCTGAGCGTCGGCTTCAACGCGACGCTGCCGTGGAAGGCGTATGCCTCGACCAACGCCTCCTTCGGATCGGGCTTCCACAATGGCGATCCCGACCCAGCCACGCCGTATGCGAACCAGTATCTGCCGTATAACACCAGCTTCGATCTGGCTGTTGGCAAGAGCTTCGGCGACAGGGTGAGCGTGTCGATGACCGCAACCAACCTTCAGAACCGGAGGACGTTGCTGGACAACTCACTGACCTTCGGGGGATTTCACTACAACGATCCGCGCGAGATATTCGGCGAACTTCGCTACCGCTTCCACTTCTAGTTTCCTGAGCCAGTAGAAGCTGCCCTGCGCTTGCGGCCCAGGCTGGTATAGAACGGGTCTTTGGCCCTTGGTGTGTGCAGCGAATCAATGATCAGGACACGAATCCGCCGTCCCGCTATACACTCAGACTCAGCACTGTATGCGCCTGCTGACCCGATACATTCTCCGCGAAGTTGTCTCCTATGCTCTGTTGGGCGGGGCTTTGTTCACCTTCGTGCTGTTCATGCGCGACCTACCCAAGATCCTCGATCTAGTGGTGCGCGACTCGGCGTCGCTGACCGACGTTTTTCGCATCTTCGCGTATACGCTGCCCAACACGCTGACCGTCACCATCCCTACCGCGGTGCTTGCGGGGATTCTGCTTGGCCTCAGCCGTCTGGCCGCCGACAGCGAGATCACCGCCATGCGCGCCTGCGGCATCGGCGCTCTCAGCTTTGTCCGCATCGTCTCGATTCTCTCCCTTGCAGCCCTCGGTCTCGGCCTGGTGAATGCGCTCTACTTTGCGCCGCGCGCGGCAGGCGACCTGCTGCGGCTGGAAGACCAGCTCAAATCCTCGCAGGCCTCGTTTGAAGTTCAGCCCCGCGTCTTCTATGAAGACTTCAAGAACTACGTCCTATACGTTCAGGACGTTCCTGCCACCGGGTCCGCCATCTGGCACCACGTCTTCCTCGCGGATCTGACGCAGCCTGCGAATCCCAACGTCACTACCGCCGATCAGGCCATCCTCTCCAACCCCTCCACCGCCAACTCGCAAGCCCTCCGACTTCACCTGCTCGACGGTGGCCAGCACCAGATCTCGCCCACCGATCCCAACCAGTACGACATCTCGACCTTCGCGTCCAGCGAGGTGCCCCTCCAGTTTGTCAATCGGGACGACACTCACATCTCGCGCATGGACACTCCCCTGCACGCGCTTTCGCTGCGCCAGCTCTGGCAGCGCGCCGGTGCCAGCGGTCCTGGGGGCAGTGCTGACTCGCGCGCCGCTCGCATCGAATTGAACACGCGTTTCTCGTATCCCTTTGCGTGCATCGTTCTCATGCTGATCGGAGTGCCGCTGGGCCTCTCCTCCAAGCGCGGCGGCAAGAGCGTTGGCGTCGTCCTCACCCTGCTTCTGGTCTTTGCCTATTACATGCTTTCGGAGTTTGGCGTGGGCTTCGCAAAGTCCGGAAGGCTCTCTCCCATCCTTGGAGTCTGGGCGGCCAATCTTATCTTCACCGCCTTCGGTCTGCTTCTCCTTCAACAACTCGCCGGGGGGGGCGTTCTGCTTCACTTCTTTTTCTCCATCGTCGCGCGCGTGCGCAAACGACTCTGCCACATCGCCCCCGTGCGCATCGCCACACTCTTCGGCAGGCTCGCTCGCAGTACGCCCCGGCCATCCGTCGACACAGCCAACGAAGAGGTTTCCACTGTGAACGCAGTCGCCTTTGCGTCCCATAGCGACCGCTTCATCCCCGCGCACCATCCCACCCCAACCCTTGTCCAGCGCATGAGAAGTCTCTTCAGAACCAGCTTTCCCCTGCTGCTCGACGAGTACGTTCTGCGCTCCTACGCCAGCAATTTTCTTCTTTCCCTGGGCACCTTCGCGTTGCTCTTTGTCATCTTCACCTTCTTCGAGCTGATCGGGGACATCGTACGCAACCGGATCGCGCTGATCGTGGTTGGCGAGTATCTCTTCAACCTTCTTCCTTACATTGTCTCCACCGTTACACCGCTCTGCTCACTGCTTGCGGTGCTGATTACCTTCGGCTCTCTGAACCGCACCTCCGAACTGACGGCCATGAAGGCGACGGGGATCAGCCTGTACCGGGTTATCGCACCCATTGTTGTTCTGGCCGCGCTGCTCTCTGGGGCTCTGTTCGTCTTCAACGAGTCGTACCTGTCCGATGCAAACCGCCGCCAGGAGGCGCTGCGCGCCGAAATCAAAGGCAAGCCCGCACAGACCTTCTTCCTGCCTGGCCGGCAATGGATCTCCGGGCAGACCGACAAAGCCTGCGACCCGGCACGCATCTTCTACTACACGGCCTTCGACGCCGACCGCAACGTCTTCGCCTATCTCACTGTCTTCGAGTTCAACCCGCAGACCTTCGCGCTGGAGCGCCGCATCTTCGCCAAGACCGTTCGCTGGGACCCCAACGCCAGTCGCTGGGTCTTCGACAACGGCTGGCAGCGCACCTTTGCGGGGGAGACCATCGCCACCTATCAGACTTTCGCGGCAGCCACCTTTCCCGAGATCCGGGAGCAACCCGGCTACTTCAAAAATGAGTACAAACTCTACGACGAGATGTCCTACGGCGAGTTGGACAAATACATTGCCTACGTGCGCCAGTCCGGCTTCGACACCGTAAGCCTGCGCGTCCAACTGGAACGCAAGATCGCAGACCCCGGCATCACTCTGGTGATGGCCATCCTGGCGGTCCCATTCGCCGTATCGAGGGGAAGACGCGGCGGACTTGCGGGCGTTGCCACTGCCATCGGCGTCGCCATCTCCTACTGGATCGTTGCAGGCGTCTTCAACTCCATGGGCGACATCGGCACCCTTCCACCCCTGCTCGCGGCGTGGTCGCCAGACCTGCTCTTCGGCATGGCCGGGACCTATCTTCTTCTGCGCACCCCCACCTGATCCCCCGCTAACCCTCCGATCATAATTCTGGTTCAAATGAACGTCAGCTACAGCCGCAGACGAAGTATCATGGTTTCATTATGAAGCTCATCTGCACGTTCCTCTTTGCGTCCCTCTCACTCGCTCAAACCGCCGCCGTTGCACAAACGCTGGCCACAGCCAAGCCTCACCCCGTAGCCCACACCATCGCCTCGACATCCTCCTGCGCCAAACTCCCTGAGCTGTCCGCGAAGGTCCCCGCACTTCCCGCTGGTCTACCCTGTGCCAAGCCGCTCTACACACTGACCACGATTCCCTCCATCAAACTCAGCGGGGCCTCTCCGCTTGCAGCCCCCGACATCCGCGAGACCCTCGGCCTCGAATCCTCGACTTTCTCCATCGACTACATCGACAGTAAAGTCGGTACCGGCGCATATACCACGCCGCACAAGTGGTACTCCATTCAGTACACCGGCTACCTCGTCGATGGGACCAAATTCGACTCCTCCTACGACAAACCGGACAAGACACCGTTCACCTTTCAGCAAGGCCAGCACCAGGTTGTGATTGGATGGGACACCGGATTTTACGGAATGCGCGTCGGCGGCAAACGTCGCCTCTTCATCCCCTGGCAGCTTGCCTATGGGCCGAACGCTCACGGAAACATCCCGCCAAAGTCCATGCTGGTCTTCGACGTCGAACTCATCAGCCAGAGCGACAAGGCCCCCGCGCCCCCAGCCTCTGCCAAGAAATCGTCGCCATCCGCGGCCCCAGCGCCAGTTCACGCTCCCACGCCGGTAACCGTTCACCCAGCGGCTTCGGCACCCGCACCCGCACCGACAACGGCACCTGCTTCCTCCACCGCACCCGCTCCGGCGACTTCGCCGCAGCCCAGCGCAACCAAACCTTAACCTCACTCGGAAACCGAGAGAAAGCAGAGAGGACAGGCCTTCCACTCAACCGTTCCCTCTGCAACCGAAGAGAGCAGCCTGGCCCCATTCATCGCGGACGTACCGTGGTGAATGGGGTTTCGGCGTAAGGCCCGCAGACCCACTTCTCCGCTCGGCATTCGGTACACTGTTTGTCATCTGAGCGGAGCGCGAAATCCACATATTTGCCGATGGCTGTTCTGTTCGTCCCTTGTTCTGCCTTCAAGCCCATGCGCCTCTACGTTGCGACCACCAACTCCGGAAAACTTCGCGACTTCGCCCGCGCCGCCGAAGAGCATCGACTCGTCAGCGAAGCGAACCCTCAGACCAGCGATCCCATCCGCATCGAACCTCTCCCCACGCTGAGTGCCATCCCCGCGCCGCCGGAGGACGAGCCTACCTTCGAGGCCAATGCGCGCTCCAAGGCCATCTACTACTCCCTATACGCCTCCGGCCTGCTGGTTCTGGCAGACGACTCCGGCCTGGAAGTTGCGGCCCTCGACGGGGCACCCGGAGTCCGCAGCGCCCGCTACGCGGCGGACTTAGTCCACTCCAGCGAAGCCTCTACCCCAGACGCGCGCAACAACGCCGCGCTGCTCCACGCTCTCGTCGGCGTTCCCGAAGTCCACCGACAGGCCCGTTACCGCTGCGTTCTGGCCCTCGCCCGAGACGGCGAGGTCTTGCTCACCGCCGAGGGCAGAGTAGAAGGCCGCATCCTCACCGAACCGCGCGGCAGCGGCGGCTTCGGCTACGACCCGCTCTTCTTGCTCCCGCAGCTCAACCGCACGATGTCGGAGCTTCCCCCATCCGACCGCCTCGCTCTGAACCACCGTGGACGTGCCCTGAAAGCGCTTCTTGCGCACTTCAGCTAACGTCGGCAACTACAGGCATATATCGCCCCAGCGTGCGATAATCGTACAAGTATACCCAAATAATTTGACGCATCCATCTGCACGCGAAATAATCGTTTGCCGCTACTTTGTGCGCGTACTCACAAACGACGGCAGCGTCATTCAGTCGGCAGGCATCTATCAGGAGCAGCGCCATGGCAACATCTGCACCGCCTATCCCCTCGCACGCAACTGTGCGCGGGACCAAGCAAGTCCAGCCGCTCCACCCAGACACGGGCCACTCCTTCCTCTGGCACAAGCTGCACTCGCTCTCCGGCATCGTCCCCATTGGCGCGTTCCTCATCGAGCACATCCTCTCCAACGCCGAAGCGCTCGGCGGCCCGGTGGCGTATGGCCGACAGGTCCAACTGCTCAACTCCCTCCCGCTCGTCCGCGTCCTCGAGTGGGCCTTCATCTTCATCCCACTTGCCTTCCACGCCCTCTACGGCGTCTTCATCGCCGTCCGCGGCCGCGCCACCGTCAACGTCTATCCCTGGGCCGGCAACTGGGCCTACCTCACGCAGCGCATCACTGGCCTCATCGCCTTCGCCTACATCGTCCAGCACGTCTGGCGGCAGCGCTTCAGCGGAGTCATGCTGCCGGAGCATCCCGGCGCGGCCTTCCACAAGGTTCAGGTCGAGCTGCATAACCCCTGGATGCTCGTCCTCTACATCGTCGCGATGATCGCGACCTGCTTCCACTTCAGCTACGGCATCTGGCTCTTCGCCGCCAAGTGGGGCATCACTCCTGGCACCCGCGCCCGCAAGCGCTTCGGCCAGATCTGTGCGGTCTTCGGAACCGCCCTCTGCATCCTCGGACTGGCCAGCATCTACGCTTTCGTCGGCAACCCGAAGTACGCCGACGCCCCCGACGACGCTCTCGCACCATCCGCCATCACCCAACCCGCAGCCGCCGTTACGCCAAGCTCGATGAATCCGGCGCAACCGGGTGGTGTGCAATGAGCGGTATGGCATGGACCATGAACATCGCAGTGGCCATCGCTCTGCTAGCGCTGGTGGTTGCGAAATGGTCGGTCTACAAGATGGCACAGCAGTTCAATAGCAGGGTTGGGCCTAGCGACCGCATCTCGTTGAAGTGGTGGCCCAACTACAAAGATCGGCGCGTAATGAGAACGTACCATAGGGTTTTTCCGCAAGGCCGATTGAATGTCGTTTATATCTCCTGTACTGGGAGCGCGATCCTCATTGTCATGCTTGCTGTTTTACTCTCATCCCGCTTTCAGAACTAAGTTTCAACCAGTGGATTAGTTAGGAAGAACTCATGGCAGCATCACCCCGCATCATCGTCATCGGAGGAGGCCTCGCCGGTCTCTCCGCCGTCATCAAGATCGCCGAAGCCGGCGGCACGGTCGATCTCTTCTCCATCGTCCCCGTCAAGCGTTCGCACTCCGTCTGCGCGCAGGGCGGCATCAACGCCGCCAAGGACCTCAAGGGCGAGGGCGATACCGTCCTCAAGCACTTCGACGACACCGTTTACGGTGGCGACTTCCTCGCCGACCAAGCCCCCGTCCGCGACATGACCGCGCGCGCGCCCGCCATCATCGACCTGCTCGACCGCATGGGCGTCCCCTTCAACCGCACGCCCGAGGGCCTGCTCGACTTCCGCCGCTTCGGCGGGACGCTCTACCAGCGCACCGCATTCGCCGGAGCAACCACCGGCCAGCAGCTCCTCTACGCGCTCGACGAGCAGGTGCGCCGCCACGAGGCTGAAGGCAAAGTAACGAAGTACGAAGGCTGGGAGTTCCTCTCCGCCGTGCTCGACTCGAACGGCGTCTGCCGCGGCATCTGCGCCCTCGACCTCCGCTCCATGCAGACCCGCACCTTCCCCGCCGACGCCGTCATCGTCGCCACCGGCGGCATCGGCGCCATCTTCGGCAAGTCCACCAACTCCGTCGTCTGCACCGGCTCCGCGCAGTCCGCGCTCTACCAGCAGGGAGCGGTCTACGCCAACGGCGAGTTCATCCAGGTCCATCCCACCTGCATCCCCGGCGAAGACAAGCTCCGCCTAATGAGCGAGTCCGCACGTGGAGAGGGCGGCCGAGTCTGGGTCCCGCGCGACAAGAACGACAAGCGCGTCGCCAAATCCATCCCCGAGGCCGACCGCTTCTACTTCCTCGAGGAGTGGTA
>VFSW01002424.1_pt1 | contig 28116 bp, 24 predicted proteins | sample 5358111 | NCBI WGS metagenome assembly VFSW01 (sample SAMN11554181, study PRJNA540505) | mine drainage metagenome | isolation source: sediment from site ElyBrook_90M | place: USA: Ely Copper Mine, Vershire, VT | collected 2017 | reverse complement strand
AAATAGGGGTGACCTAATAGCTGTATTATTTGAGACTCTTCCGAAGGAGTTCGTTTCGAAGACTGTTTTTTGCGACCACAAGGCGCCTGTGACAGAAGTCCTTGAAAAAGTGAACAGGCTCGGTGCTGTAATCGTGATGCGCGATAACGAGTATTACGGTGTAATAGATGATAGGTCGATCTTCAGGACGCGGCCTTTGCAGTCGCTCAGCTTTTCTAAGAAGATTTCTACTGGCAAATTCGCAAGAAAGATGCCCGTTCTCGACTCGAACACTTCGCTCGGCAGACTGATAGGCTACTTCCATGATTCGGGGGCAAAGGCGTTGCCCTACAGGGATGGCAAGCGAATAACCGGTGTAGTGAGGCGCGAAGTTGTCCTGAGCACGATACTCTCATTGCATCTAATCTCGAAGATAAGAGTCGGGGAAGCGATGTCCGCCCCGGTTATCTCTATAGACTCGGAAGCGAACATGGCGCAGGCTATGAGCACGATGGAGAAGAATAAGATTGCAAGGCTTGCAGTTATGGAAAACGACAGGCTTGTAGGGCTTGTTTCTCTGAAAGACATTTCCACGGCATTCTCCAAACCAAACGAAAGGCTTCCGGAGAAGAAATCCAGAAGTTCCTCGTCGGCAAACATAGCGGTAAGGAGCATAATGAAGACGAGCGTCTACACAATAGACTACAACAAGCTTGCCGACGACGCGATAAGGCAGCTGCTGGAGAAAAACATATCATCGCTTGTCGTCACTAGGAACTCCAGACCGGTCGGGGTCATAACTACCAGAGACATCATAGAGAACGCGGCAGCCGTCACCGCGCAGACGCAAAGCAAGGTCATCATCTCCGGCCTAGATGAATACACCAAAGAGTACGAAGACGAAATACGCGACAGCGTCAACGCTACAATATCGAAAATAGACAAGTTCGAAAGGATTGATGTCAACTATATTTCCGTAAACGTGAAAAGGGCAAGGGAGCGGAACTATGAAATGCATGCAAGGCTCGTGCTCCAGAAGCGTGGAGTGATCTTTGCGCATGCGCAGGGCTACAGTTTGGAGAACACGCTCGCGAACCTGCTCGACAACGTGTACAAAATTGTCAAAGGCAGGAAGGAGAGCCTCGTCAGCAAAAAGCGCGACGCAGAGAGGTACTATGCCGATTAGCGCAATACGTTTGCAGTCAAGCTTCGAGCTACTCATAACCTTGGCTTTTGGGCTTGCGGTGCTGATGCCGATCGTGATAATTGCATTCATACAGCTTGCAGGAGCGAACACCTCGCTCTCTGCGATAGAGGCGCAGCAAGCGACAAGCAAACTCGCTAGCGTAGCTACGCTGGTAGGAAGCGAAGGACCTCCGGCAAAACAGCTTGTGGAAGTGCTAGTGCCGCCGAACGTCAGGTTCGTCTACGTCGGCAATGTGAACAACACCGTGGGGCACGAGATAATCTTCGTGATAAGTTCGCCCTCGGGACTCAGCTATATAACAGCGTACACGCCGGTCAACGTCAGCGGCAGTCTGGGAAGCGTCTCTGCAACCGGCACATATCTGCTAAACGTCACGGCGATCGCTACATGCCCGAGCGACAACCTTATACCGTGCGTATATATCACCCCGCAGGTGTAGCATGCAAACCAAGAAGTTGCAGATAGCTCTCGAGTTCATGATTATTTTCGCGTTTGTGCTAATCGTATTCATGGTGCTCTTCGTGGTTGTTTCAACGCAGAGGGCGCAGACGCTCAGCAGCCAGCTTTTTGCGCAGGAACAGCTCGTAGCACAAAACGTTGCTGCGCAGATCGACATTGCGTTCCAAGCAGGCAACGGCTACAGCGCCAGGATACCCATAACAGGTTCGATAGGCACACTTGCCTACCAGCTGCTCGTGACTAAGAATGGCGCGGTCATAGTCAATGCGAGCGTGGGCAAGCAGCTGCTCCAGGCAGTATCCTACACCACGGTAAAGAACATCGCAAGCAACCCCGCTTACCTGCAGACAAATACCGTGTACTACAATCTGCCGATAGCAAACGGCACAATCACAATACAGAATTCTTTCGGAAACATATGCATCGATGTGCAATGCCCAACGACTAGCAAACAATCTGGCAACATCACTCTGACAAGCCAGGTATCACACGCTGCTTTGCTAACAGGTCAGGGCAGCTACCTGCAGGGACACGCGAATGACATTGTTTTTGGAACCAATGCGCTGAGCATCTTTGCCTGGGTTAGGACGCAGTCTCCTTCGCAGGGTGTCGTATTCTCTTATGGAAACCCTTCTGTATCAGGACAATTCGTAAGCCTACAGGAGTCTTCAAACGGCAATTTTATAGTAAATTTTGGCGGTAGCAACCTAGATTCGAAGGTTGCGATAAACGACGGGCAATGGCATCTGATTGGTTTTGCAAGCACCGGCGGAGGGGGCGGCCAAACTATCACCCTGTATACTGACAAGAGATCCACTAGCACGTCGCCATCTTATACGATAAAGATTAACACAGATTACTATATCGGAAGAGAAAGTTTGGCTAGCGCGTGCGCCAATACCGCTTGCTCTTTCAACGGCGCAATAACCAACGTGCAAGAATACAACGGCTCGCTTAGCGCTGGACAGGCTTTTGGCTTATATAACTCTGGGATAGCCGCTTCGCCCGTTGCAAACACGGTGTCCGGTTGGTGGCCGCTCAACGGCAACGGCAACGACTACAGCGGCAACGGTAACAACGCTAATTCAGTCGGCAGCGTGATATTCCCGGCTGTCGTGGAACTTTTTGCAGGCACTAAGAACCAGCAGGGTTACCCACTCGCGAATGCGCTTGTCGGCTTTGAGACAACGCGGGGCAACTTTACAACGAGCCAGGTAGCCACAAACTATACAAACGCAAACGGCATTGCAGTTGCATTCCTTACGCAAAAACAGAACAGCGGCCAAGCAACTGTGCGCGCCACAGTTTACAACGCAAACCAATCGACGCAGGGCAACCTGATCGGCTGGTGGCCTCTAGGATTAGGTCAGGGAGGCTTTGCATATGATCTGAGCGGCAACCCAGACAACGGGATATTCAAAGGTTATACAGGCTGGAGCAACCCAAATTATGTTGCAAGCTTTAGCAATGTATACAGCTATGTCCGAGTGCCAACCTCTGCAACACTGCATCCCGCACAGCAAAGCTGGTCATTCTGGTTTTATTCCAGTGCACTTGCGCCCTCGCAAAGAATCTTTGGGATTGGAAACCCGACAGCATTACCGCCGACAGGAATAGAAGCCTATGTAACAAGCAACGAGGCACTTGGGTTTAATGCGCTTACACAAAGCTGCAACTCTGTCACACCTCTGTCCAACAACACCTGGTACTATGCGGCTGCAACCTGGGACGGAGCGAATTTCAAGTGCTATCTCAACGGAATGCTCCAGAACAGCATCTCATCAGGATTTTCCGGAAGCCTAAGCTCAAGCAACGCGATATACACGGGCACAGATTCTTTCACTCCGGCAACCTACACCTTTACGGGCAGCATTGCAGACATGCAGATGTACAACATAGCTCTCGCTCCTAATCAGGTAATGCAGCTTTATGATCAAGGAATAGGCTCGGATCCGGTGACAGCTGCGAACGCAGTCGGTTGGTGGCCGCTAGATGGCAATGCAAACGATTATAGCGGCAACGGAAACAACGGTACAGTGTATGGCAATGTTAATTTCTTCAGCGCACCGATAAACGACAGCGTAGGCAACAATGCAACGAGCGTTCTCGCGGCAAACTTCAATGGAGTTAACAGCGTGATAACCACACCGATAAACAAGAATGCATTGCTGGCTTTCTCTTTGGCGATGTGGATAGATCCGGCAAACACTGCAAAGATATCTAGCATAGATGGCTACACTGTCTTCAACTCGTTTGGCACCAACAACTTCCAGATGTGGCTGAGCAACGGCGTTGCGCTGGGAGCCATTCCGGGACAGGGCAACGAAGAGGTGGGCATAGGCAGCAACGTATACAACGGCTATGGCATTAACGGCAACTCTTGGAACTTCCTAGCGGTTGTACTCGCAAGTGGAAGGCTTAGCTTCTACGCAAACGGCGCGCCGCCATACAACATAAGCATACCTCTGGGCACTTTCTCGATCAATTCGCTTGCAACAGCGCAGGCGGCAAAAGCAATAACAGCTTTCAACGGACTTCTTGCAAATGTTCAGCTCTACAACCAGTCGCTCAGTGCAAGCCAGGTATTTCAGATATACAGGCAGGGACTTGCGGGCACGCCGATAAACAACAATACAAATCCAAACATTAACTTGATGGCGTGGTGGCCGCTCAACGGAAATGCGAATGACTACAGCGGGGTCGGCAACAACGGCACGACAAAAAACGTCATCTACGTTTCTCAACCATCGATAGTCCAGACTGTTCCGCAAATGTTCGGAGGCACGGGTGCGAACTTCAACGGCCAGAGTTCTTACATAAATCCAGGAACCACAGTCTCGCTGAGGCCCACGAACGCAGTAACCGTGAACCTCTGGATGAGCTTTAACGGGACTTCGCAAAACGGCGCCTCGCTTCTGGATGACGGACCAAACTCCTGCGCGGGATGTGGCGGCTACGGCCTCTATTTCATAGGAACAAATACTGCTCCAACCTTTGCGATAAGCGATGGAACGAGCCGCTATAAGGTCACCTCTTCTGTAAGAGTTCCATACGGCTGGCACATGATAACAGGCGTGTACAACGGGATCAACATGTCGATATACGTTGATGGAGCCAGCACCGGAACGATTTCGCACCCGGGCAACATAGTATACAGTTCGCCCTGCTCAGGGATCGCCGGCTTCTGCAATGTCACAATAGGCGATACATCAATAAACAGCGCAAAGTTCGCTGGCGCGATCTCAGATGTGCAGATATACAAATTAGGGCTTAGCACTTCGCAGATTCAGAACCTTTACGGAAGTCAGACGCCGCAGAGCGCGACAGCGGTCGTTCCTTTGAGTTGGTTACCATGAGAGCACAATTCTGGTCTTTTGACATAATATTTGCGATGGTAATATTCGGAGCCTCGCTTGTCATACTAACTTTTGTCTGGGTCAACATAAGCAGCCAGTATGCGCTCTCCTATGGGCTCGGCATCCAGACCCTTCAGGCGCAGCTGCAGAGCCTGCAGCAGAGGCTGCTGCTGACAGGCGTGCCTACAACATGGGACAACATTGTCAACGCTTCGAACACTACAACATGGACAAATATCAGCATTGGCCTTGGAAACGGGAAGGGAAACCGGCTTTCGCTGAAAAAGATAATGACGCTTATGGCTATGTCCAACTACAATACAACAACATATCAGGCTAGCAAGGCGCTGCTCGGCATCGGCTACGACTACTATATAATAATAAATGGCACTAACGAAACGATGGCGATGGGTCTCCCCCCATACAATTCGAATCCGTATGCAATACAGATAGCAAGGCAGTCTGGAGTGCTGAATGGCATCCCTGTCAGAATCCAGGTCATAGTATGGACAAACAAGACGTTTGGTGTTAGTTGATGAAAGCGATAGTATTCACTATGGATGCCATGTTCTCCTTAGCGATAACGCTCGCGGGCGTCTCGGTACTCCTCTTCTTCCAGTTCTATTCGCAGGCTCCCTACTCCATACATTACTCGAACGCACAGGCGATACTCTCGGCTTTTGCCTCCACTCCTGTAGTCTCAATTCAGAACAGCAGTATAATTGCGAAGGGGATAGCGGTAGAGCTGTTGGGTCCGAACGAGACCGAGCTCCAGTTTCTGGGGGGAACGCAAAGGAACAGCAGCAACGGGGTTGGCCCGTTGAAACCGATCTTTCTTCTGAACTACACCCCAACAAATCCGATTACAACGTATACGATCGCTGGTTACAACAATGTATTCTTCGCTACAGGCAGCAAGTTGTACGGGATTGATATAGTTAGGGGTAAAACCTTGTTCAGTTACGATGCCAGGACTAGCATCGTTTCAACCCCTGCACTTTATGTGGGTATGGTAATATTCGCAAATACAACCAACCTGACTGCCGTGCAGGAAAGGACCAAAACTGTTGCCTGGAGCACAAACGCTATAAAGTCTATAACACCAATAACGACGCCTCTGACTATCTACAACGATCAGGTCATATTTGGGACATCATCTGATAACGCTGTCCACGCATATTACGTTACCAACGGAAGTGCAATTTGGTCTTACACGCCTGTTTCTGGCGCCAAAGTAGTATCGATAACTGTTTTGGGCGGGACCGTAATTACTGAAACTTCTACAGGTGTGGTCAACACCATCGTCACTGTGGGCAGTTCTGCAGCACCGCTTATAGGCACAGTTTACGGAGCTGGAAATCTTCCGACGAACAACATAGCCGGATCTGGAACGAGACTGTATCTAGGCACAGGCACCTATGCAAACTCCATGTACATTAACGAGACATCTGCCCCCGGCTATCCGGTCGCAACGGGCTCCGCAGTTACAGGGGTAGCATTGTATAAGAACTACGCCATTTTCCAAAATTCAAATACTGTTATTGCGCTCTCCCCGTCTGGCCAGAAATACTGGAGCGTGTCCATGCCCTCCTCTTTTGGCCCTGCGCCCGCAAACGCTACGCCAGCCGTCTCGAGTTCGATGGTCTACACGGTATGGGCAAATGGGATTGCAGGGCAGAATCTAACTACCGGCGCGGTGCAATGGTTCGCGTTGGTCCCGAGCGGCAGCCTGTCGCCGTACATGACCCTTGCATATGGAAGAATATCTGTGGTGGAAAATAACGCATTATACGTATACGGTTCATGTGTTGCATCTCCAATACCGCAGGCAACCTATCAAGTATCTTTGCTCGGCGCAGCCACGCTTATGTACCAGAACAGGGAGTCTGGCTGTGCAAACGCGATGCTCAACAGCTTTTATCCAATGACCAACTACACCTTTTACGTGGCGAATTCGTTGACGGGAATCATAGCCCCAACGTTGACTGCGACGCAGTTTGTAGGGACAGCGGGATACATAAACGCCCACAACACGAAATCGCTCAATACCACCTATGTCAGCGCAACCTTCTGGATAAACATAAGCTCCCTACCGGCAAGCGGCGTGAGACTAGTCAACTATGGGGATAATGGTAGCTGCGTCGGACCCTCGGCATACTGCGGATGGTTCTTTTATCTGACACAAAACGGCATCATCCAGTTCAATACTATGAATAACGGCAATCAGATCACTGCAAACACGCCAACACCTTTGAGTCTCAATAGATGGTACATGATAACAGGGGTAGACAATGGCACAAGCACGTCGTTATATGTAAACAGCAACGCTCCGTATACGAAGAGCCAGTCCGGAGCCATCTCGCCAACTTCGCCAAACATAAACCTGACGATAGGAACAGGCCGGCCATGCTGCGACACAAGATATTTCAATGGCCAACTAGCGGACCTGCAGATATATAGGCAGCCGTATGGGAGGCAGCAGGTCGCTCATCTTTATACCGCGGGTGCGGCGGCGGTGCCGCTTAGTGGTTTTGGACTTGTAGCCTGGTATCCGCTAGAAGGCGATGCGAACGATTACGCGGGGTTCAACCCCGGTTACATCACTGGCAACGTAAATGCGGTACTAGAGAACTACACTTCAAAAGCGATTGGAAACGCTTATGAGATAACAACAGCAAGCACATACCTGTCGGTGATCAACTACTCATCTCAAAAAATAAACATTGTCCAGGCGGGGGTATATTCATGGAGCTAAGGAAGTTTGCGAAAAGGTCGGGCAAAGCACAGCTAATGACCATAATGATGCTGGTCATATTCCTGCTGCTCCTAGCCGAGCTGTTTTCTTTTGCGTTGATCAACATAACCTCGAGCAACATAGCACAGTCCTTGACCCTTTCCTCTGTTTCGCGCAACTACGGGACCATACTCAAGCTCAGTGCTGACGACTTTGCGAAACAAAGCCTTGCCGGAGCGGTAACAGCGCTCGAAAGCTACGAGATTTACCCGAACAGAAGGCAGGTCAGGTTCATCACCAACACGAGCCTTGAACTGGCGTACCTGATGAGAAACGGAACGCTTCCGAATGACACATCTACTCCCCAGAGTTCAATGGCAAATCTTACTCTGGTCAGCTACAACAATAGTATAGCACAACTTCTCGGCTTCGCTGCGCACATCGTGAGCATAAATCAGAGCGCGCCTCAAATATTTCAGGTCAATCCGTACCACCTAACTGTTCTTTATACAGAACGCATAGTTCTGAATGTGTCTGGCAATACGTACAAGTATTACATACCTGCGAATGCCACCGTATCGTTGAATGACACCCCAGACTTGTTCTACGCGCCACAAGGCATACGCAGGGACATAAGGTTCGCGAACATCACAAACATAACAGCTGTTATCGGCAATACTCCAGCAACTTCCGGCAACACCGCTCTGTACGATTACGGAACTGTCTTTACAGTAAACAGCGTTCAAAGCAGTGCCACGTGCCCCCTGCCGCCAAAAGGGGGTTTAAGCCAATATCCGATAAACCAAAGTCTAATAATCGTAACTTACGATGCTGCGGATCTAAATCCTGTTTGTGTGAACAAATATGGAGGGCTCATAACCTATATTGCAAACAGTATGAATGGTGGTACGCCGAGCGTGCCATACCTTGTTTATCCAAGCTCGTCGAACGAACTGAACCTGCTGCCCAACGGCACAAGAGTGTTGCTCTGGGGCCCGGGGCTAGATATCATAAACGTAGAAAGATTGAGAAATGCGATATTCAACAACTATTATTTCGCATCTCCCTATGCTCCTTCCTATCTTAATCTGGTGCAGGGAAATCTGAACACGCAATCACCACAGGGCATCTTCACTTTCTCCGACTACGGCATACAAGCCCTGGCCCTACCCGGCTTGAATGGAAACTACATAACAACCAACGGCTATCCGGCTGCAAGCGCGCTAAGCATGAGCATGTGGTTCATGTCCACAGGGCAGGTACCGGGCCACCAGCAGTATTTTTTTGACAGCCTCCCTGAAAATTGGAAAATTGGGTTCAACACGGTAAACAGTTTGGTTGTATATCCTGGCAGCTCCTCGGCAAAAGTTTCTTTTGAAAATAAAATAGCATACAACACGTGGTACCACGTAGTAGTCACCTCTCAGAACTCCGGAAGCAGTTTGCTCTATAACGTATACCTTAATGGCAACAACATAGGAAGCGGTACGCTTGCATTACAAAACATAGCAGCAGTGACCAACACAGAAATTGGAGATTTCTCGGGCAACTTCAATGGCTTGATGGCAAACGTGCAACTATACAACAAGACGCTCACATCGCTGCAGGTCGGGACACTGTATCAAGACGGCATCTCTTCTCCTCCGATATCAGACAACGGACTAATCGCTTGGTGGCCGCTCAACGGAAATGCGAATGACTACAGCGGATACAACAACAACGGCACAGCAGTCGCGCCTGTCAGCTATAACCTTCTATTGAACTACAGCAGGGACAGCATCTTCGCGGTGCCCTCGTCCTCGGCGCTTTCTCCATTCCCAGGCTTCATCTGCGCCAACACGGCCCAGTGCTCAAATGCAATCAATGTAAACTCGATCACGCAGCTGTATCTCGGACACATGCCACTGGAGCTGCAGAACAGCCCACCGCAAGTTGCAAGCTTCTCCCTGACCTCTAACACGCACATAACAGCAACATCTCCAAAAATCAACACGGTGGCAGGCGACTACAATACCGCATCGTTTTGGATGTACTGGACCGGGGGCGCAAACGAGAAGCCATTAACCATGTCAGGCCCAGTTAGCGCTAGCGTTGATGGGCTCTGGTTCTCTGGAGCGTCTGTATGCTTCGGCTTCACAGGTGGCAACGGCGATGATTATGGGATAAGCCCGCTGCCAGGTCTTTCAGGAAATTGGGTGTCTGTTGTAGCAGAATTCTACAACGGCGCATACAGCGGAAAATCAAGTTTGTACATAAACGGCGTCAAGCAGACGCTCAGCCAGTGTGTGACAGGCTCGGCGCAAACAACCACAGCTGGAATCAGCCTTTACATAGGATCATCAAACAGCTTGATTCAGGGCAACTACTTCTCTGGAAACATAGCAAACCTGCAACTCTACAACGCCTCGCTGTCAAGCAACACCGTGAACCAAATATACAACGAAGGCATTTTGGGACTGCCGGTTTCAAACAACGCGCTGATAGGCTGGTGGCCGCTGGCCGGTGACGCGAACGATTATGCGCAGGGAAACAACGGGATTGCTACAAGCGTCATATACCCTTACTTGTCGGGCAACTACAACTCCCCTGGACTCTCCTCCATCTCCGCTTTTTCGAACGAATGGCAAGCTCTGGGACTTGCTAACACCTAGCTTTTGCAACAGCTATATCGCGCTTATGCTGTTGAAGATGCCGCTTATCACCGATGACACTACAAGGAAGATGCCGACGCCAGCGATTAGGAAGATCGGGAGGAACCGTAAGCCCTTGAGTACCGAGCCGGTAGCGATGGCGCTGACTATGAAGGCTCCAAACCCTGTTATCAGGATCACCGCAGTAATTGCAAAGTTGCGATACTGCTCTATTGTTATCTGCGGCGGCTGGGGCTTGAGGAAAGAGACGCCGATGCTCGGCAGGCCTCCTGGATTCTGCTTGAGTATTCCGGCCCACACCGTATCGGTAACACCTATCATCGAAGAGGTGAGCGCATAAAGAACCGGGGCTCCGATGACAGAAGCAAAGGTTATGAAGATAGTGTACATGAACAACTGTCCCGATATTTCCTTCTGCACCATCTGCTGGTTCCTTATGTCCTTGGCTATCTGATTCAGCAGGTCGGTCATACCACCGCCGTACTGTATGCCCTCGATCATCATTCGTATCGTGTGCTGGAGCTGCAGCGACCTGTACCTCTTGCCGAGGTCTAACAGCGAGTTCTGGAGCGTCACCCCTCCGTACAACTGCCTGTTCACTTCTTTGACGTCTTCGCTGAAGTAGCTGAACTCCGGCCTTGCGGCAAGCACCAACGCCTTATCGAGCGCTATCCCGCTCCTCACGTTTGCCGCGGCGAGCTGGAGGTAATCTGGGAGTATCGATTCTACAAATCCTTTTCTCTGGTCTATCCTGAATTCGAGCAATGCGTATATGACTACTTCGTAAATCGCAGCGGCTAAGAATGCGGCCAAAGCCGCTATCGCAATGCCTGCCTGTGTCAGTACAAGAACAGCAAGCGGAGTTAGTACGAAGAGCGCAGCGCCACCGAGAATCATGAACTGCAAGAAGTCGTTCACGTCCCTTTTTACGCCGGCGAGCTTTAGCTCGCTACTGAGCAGGTTGACTGCGTTTCTTGATATCAGCCTTTCAAAATTTATTTTTCCTTGCAAAAGATCACATCGCGAAAGCGGGCCTCGAACTGCGCATTATGTTCAGGAAGATTATCTGCAAAAAGAATATGCCGATCGCTGCGAAGATCAGCGTGTTGCCGTCTATGGTGAACAAAGCTATGAATGTGGTCAGTATTGCTGCTATTGCTATGCCCATGCTAGGGAATATGACGCCGAAGAGCATGTAGAACATTGCCAGCGCGTTCAACCTCTGCCCGTACCTTCTTAGTTCTATGACGCGCTCCTGCATTACCTCGTCGACCACTCCCTGCAGCGCGCCGACAACGTCGGCTCCCGCCTTCAGGCTCACCGTGGCTTGCAGCATTATTCTCTTGAAGGTTTTGGACTTGCTCTGAGTGCTCACCTCGTCCAGCGCCTGCTCTATCGGAGAGCCCAGCTGCACGAGCTCGACAACCTTAGCGAACTCGAGGCTCGCAGCGCCGTAGCCGGTACTAACTGCAGTTATCGCATTGTAGAGAGGCATTCCGGAACGCATGCTGATGACAAGGTCCCTGGCAGCAAAGAGAATGTCCTTTTCTATCTCCTTGCCGACCACAACGCTTTTGTCTATAGGGTATCTTATGAACTTGTTGAAAAGCGCGACGTAGCAGGCTATGCCGAGGATCGGGCCGAGGATCGGGGTCAGGCCGAACTCCAGAAGCACTATGCTGACCAAAATTGTTATGACGATGCTTATGACCGCAGAGTAGATGAACATCTTCCTTACGAACTCTAGCGGACTTTCCTTGATATTCTGGGCCCTCAGCGCTCCCTCGAGCCCTTTGTGTTTCTGCACAACGCCCGCCAAATACATTTGGAGTGCAGTTGGTTTCTTTTTAGGCTGATCCGCTTGCGCTGTGGGTCTTGGCATTGCAGTCCTTTGCGCGGGCGTCGCTGAAGTTTGTTGCTGCGACGGTTGTTGTATGCCGTACATCGCTCCCTTCGAGTCTGGCTGCTGCGTTGCCTGGGCTCCGGTGTCGTAGATCGGCTTTGATTTTATCTTCAAGAACAACAACTTTTTGGGTTTGGTAAAGCCAACGACGTTTCCCTTCTGCTCTTCACTCTTATCCTTTTTTTTGTCTCCGAACAAAGCCATTAAACCACGAGAGCTCACTTGATATTCAATCTTATCTTTATCTCTTTAACCTTTTGGTCTCTCATTTGAACAAAATCCCTTTGGCTTTCGCTCAGTTTGCTGAGGTCTTCGTGGGCGGCTGCATGCAGTAGCCACTTTATTTCGCGGACTATGACTTCGGTCTGCTTCTTGGTGAAGCTCCCTTCCTGAAGCCCCTGTCCGATCTTCTCGAGGTCTGCGAGTTGGTCTTGGATCGAGAGTGTTGGCATGACCAGTCCGGATTCCCCAATGCCCTCAAATTTTTCCGATATACCCTCTTCGAGCTCCTTGCCAATATTTCCCACAATTTTCTTCAGGCCCGCCGCCGCACCCTGCCGTTCCTGCGCGGTTCCATGCTTTGGAACGGTCAATTGCTGCTGCTTCTGTGCTCCCTGCGTTTTCGCTTCGACAACAGTCTCTTTCGACGGCTCGACCCGCCTGCCGCTTTCGTCTTTCTCTAGCTGCGCGCTGACCTTTTCATAATCTAGCCTTTTAGTCCCAAGCCTGTTTGCGAGCACGCTCGGTACGTCTATCGTCTCCGAAGCGGCTCCAAAACGTGTGTCTTTTGAATCAACGATTGCAACAATTTTTTGATACTCGCTTTGGATTTCTTCCAATATCACACCTTTTCAAACAGCTGCTTGGAGTAGGGTTGGCCTTCCTGCGCTATCTTGAGCACCTTCTCCTTGTCGGCATAGTAGCTCGATACTATGAAACCTGCAGAGTCCACGTCTACCACATTGTTATTTGACATCCACTGGAGCACGGTCTGCTTTTCTTCAATGTTGTGTGTAAATTCCTGTTTTGAATATCCGCCGAAGAGCGATATTGTCTCTATCATCCTTCCCATTTCCGCTATCTGTGCAAAGGTATCGTTTCGGGCATCCCATCTGTATAGCACGTTAACGTCTCCGCTTCTCATCATTTCGGCAAACTCGAGCACCCTTCTTATTCCCAGCCTTCTGTGACGGAATAGGGATATCACACCGCCGAAAGCGTTCATCATTGTCTTCGGCACTTCTATAGGCGGGTTTGTCATTCTCACTATTGTGTCCTGAGCGTTGTCTGCGTGCACAGTGCCGTAGACTGCGTGCCCAGTATGTATGGCTTCGAACAGGGTCTCCGCGTCCGACTTCGTTCTAACTTCTCCGACAAGCATCACGTCTGGTCTCTGCCTAAGCGCGTTAATCATTAGGTCGTAGAGGGTAACCTCTCCCTTGCCCTCAGGATTTGCCTGCCTCGTCACCATCGGAACCCAGTGGAGGAAGTTTGGCAGCGTTAGTTCTCGGTCTTGTTCCACAGAGATGACCCTGTGGTTTGCCGGTATGAAGATGCTCATCGCGTTTAGGAAGCTTGTCTTGCCGCTTGCCGTTCCGCCAGAGATGAGTATGCTCAATTCGTTCTCTAGAGAAAGCCAAACGAGCGATGCGACCTCGACAGAGATCGTGCCGTTTTTTATCATTGCGGGCATCGTCCACGGGTTTTTACCGAACTTTCTTATTGTGAGAGTGTTGCCCTTCTGTGAAATCGGGTACATCGTAGCGTTGACTCGGGAGCCATCTGGAAGCTCCGCGTCCATAAGCGGGGCCAGGTTCGATATCTGCCTACCGATTCGCCTACCGATCTGCTGGGCATCGTCATATATCATGTCTTCATTCGCCAGGGTGAGGTTGGTCTTGCACCATCCGAACTTCTTGTGATACACCCAAACCGGTTCCTTCGAGCTGTTTACAGCAACTTCTTCCAGGTTGTCATCGGATAGGGGGGCTTCGAGGTCCCCCAAACCGAGCATGAAGTTGACTATGTAGGCTATGAGAACCTTCTTGGTATCGGAGGTAGAGCCGGGTAGGTAGCGCTCGATCATCATGTTTGAAGTCTCTATGTACTTCTGCGTGAGCTCGTCTACATATTCCTTGTCCTCTATCCTCGTCGGATCTATGGGCACCATCGAAAGAAGTTCCTGTCTCAGCGAGATCAGCAGAAGCTTTGTCGCTTCTCCGAGCCCCGGAACCGTAGTCTCGTATGCGGGCACGAATCCTATGCCGCTAAGTATCCTGACCCTGACAAGCAACCCATGTGCGTCTAGGTCGTAGGAGTCAAGCACCTTTTCACCGGCTTTTGATTGCGTTTCTTGCACAAGCTCACTCAGATATGTCGTCTATTCCCTTTTTCACACTTGCTGTATCACTGTTAAGCTTATCTAGCTTCTTCGCGGTATTTGAAAGATTTTCCTCTGCCTGCTGCATCTGCATGCTCTTCTGTCCCACCTTCGACCCTTCCAGTGTGGACAGCAACCGCAGCTGTGCTGCTATCTGGTCGAGTTCTTTTTGCAGAGCATCCTTCTGCTTCGAGATTTCATCTATATTGTCTTTTAGTTTGTTGAGCTTGTCGCTCATTTCTGAGAAACCGCCGAAGTTGCTCTTCATCTCGCCGAGCATCTTTCTTATATTGGCTGCTTGCTTCTCCGCGGCTCCGTAGACCTTTCTCGCGTCCTCGCTAGACTTCGCTATATCATCAAGTATTTTGGCACGCTCTTTGGTGACCTGCCTCTTTACCGCATCGGAATCGTGCTGGTAAGATGCGATAAACGCGGAATAGTCGTTCGCCTCCTTCTCGTGCTGGCCGAGCGAATCCTTCAGCGCTTTCATCTCTTCCTTGATGCCCTGCATGAGAACGGAAAAGTTCTTCCTGTCGACTTCCATGCTCGTGTTTACGCTCGAGTTCAGCGCCTTGAGCCTGCTCTCCGAGTCATCGAGCTTTGCCTTTATGTCTGCTATGACCCTTTTCGAATCGTTGTCGTTGCTGGTGATCGATTCCACTTTCTTCGCTCTCTGTTCGAGCTTCATCGCCTCGCTGTCTAGCTTTGCGGACATGCCATCGATGAAGTCTTTCTTCGACTTGAGTTTTTGGTATATTTCATCTACTTGGTGGTCGAGCTTGTCTATCTGATCTATCGAGTCCTTAATCTCTCCGGCCTTTGTCTTGAAGGCGCCCTCTGCGCTGGTCACATACCTCTTGAATTCGTCGAGCTTCGTGTTCATCTGGCGTATCATGTTTATCTGAGTTTCCAGCTCGGCCTCCGCAACTGCTTTTTTCACGTTTACTGTTTTCTGCACTACCTCAGAGGCATCTTTGGCTTTGACCATCGGGGAGATGAACATCTTCCCCATCCGGTAATTGATCTTGACGATCTGTGCCTTCTCGAGCACGTCGGCCCAGGTAGCTACTATCTCATCGCTGACTTTAAGCGCGCCAGCAAGCACGCTGGATTCGGTCTCTCCGTGCTCACCAAGGTATTTTACCAGGTCGTCTATTGAAGTAGTTATCGGCTGGTCGGCCATATGTACACATAGGAATGTAGCAATTAAAAGATTTAACTCTTTCCGGGTGCGCTAACAATCGTCGATAAAATCTAGCTATTTGATGTGATAAAGTCGCCGATCTCAATGCCGATCGCAGCTTCTGGGAGTATGACCCTCCGCGCTCCGGATCGTTCCATCTTCGGTATGTCCTCAAGCCGCTTTATCCTTGAGATGACCCGCGTCTTCTTTGCGCCTCGCCTCGCCTCTATGGTAACGAACGTATTCTTTATGTCGTCATCGAAGAGGGCGTACAGCGCGAGAGCCTTGTCTATGCGAGCCCTTGCGAGCGTCTCGGGGCTTGCGGGATTGCCGTGGATCGCGGTGAAGCCGCGCTGGAGCGCCTTTTTCACAACCGACAGGTTTTCGTCTATGAATACGTAAGGCACCTTGTTTGCCTTGAGCTTCTTTGCCAGCTCTAAGCCCATTTCGTTTATCGGCGTTATGATTACATGCCTGGAGATATTGCTGATGCTCTTCCTTGTAAGTATGTATCGGATGTCTACGCCGACAAGTATCTGGTAGAAGATCGTGGTGAAAGTAATCGTAAATGCTATGTTAGCGACGCCGCCGAGCGCCACGGCGGTGAGCACAAGAGGATTTCTTGCGTCGACCAAGCCGCTTGCCGAGAGAAAGTTCGCGCCTATTATGTTCATGAAGCTGAAAAGAACAGCTGCGAACAGCCCGTAGTTTGCCAGAGAGGTAAGCACGATTGAGACGAAGAAGATTACAATTACGAGTAGGATTGAAATGAGGTGTATAGCTCTGAGCTTAGCCATTCTATACACCACGAACTCTGGCGATGTATTCGCCAATCTCTATCCCGGCAAGGTGCTCTGGTATCACAGCCATGTCCATACCTATCCCGTAAACCCTCTTCCTTATGCTCTCATCGACGAGCCTAGACAAGATTTTTATCTTCTTGTTCAGCCTTCTCGCGACGATCGAGCCAACCACGTTGTCGACATCGCTATCCGAAGCGAAAATTATCGCCGTTGCATTTTCTATGCCGGCTCTGTTCAGCACTTCCTCCTTGGTGAAATCTCCGTTGAGGTTCAGTATCTTTTGTTCGTTCAGCTCTAGGTCCAAGCCGATTCTCGGTTCTACCACTACGTAAGGCCTGTGCTGCTCCTTCAGCATTTTTATTAGCCTGCTTGACATCTCGCTGTACCCGCAGACTATCACATGCCCCTTCAGCGCGTGCGCTTTCAGGTCGTTTATTATCCCCTCGACGTTTGCGTAGTTGAGGAAGTCGATGACTGCAGCAATTATGAAGCTGACCACAAGTATCCTGCTAAGGTTGTCGACTATTACAACAAGCAATATGGGCAGAAAGCTGCCAGGGTTCTGGGAGAAGGCGATGTTTGCCAGCTCGTTGGACGCTGCAGTGTTGTGCACGTTAAAGAAAGTTTCTAGCATGAAGTAAGCGTTTAGGTAGGGATCGCCTGTGAGAAACTGTAGAATCGCTAGGGAGAATAGCACTACGGCTACTGCTATCAGCAGGGTAAGAATCATCACGTTGAAAGCATCTTCCTTGCTTGTCTGCATGCAAACCCCTAATTGCCCTTTGCAAGCTCCTTGAAAAGCTCGTCGCTGGCCGATTTGTTGGGCGTGGCGACAAATTTGGCTCCCGCCTCTTTGAGCTTTTCCTTGAGGAATTCGTCGTTCGCACGGGTAGCGATTATTATCTTGTCATTGAGGCTTTTTGCGGTAATGACAGCAAAAAGGTTCTTTGCATCATCGTCCATCGCTATCGCAATGGCTCTGGCCTTTTCGATCCCCGCTTCTTTTAGAACTTTGGATGAGGTCGCATCACCAAGCATCGCGTGGAAACCCCTTTCATTCAGCGCGTCAACCTTGGTCTTGTCTGCATCAATGATTACTACATCAATGCTATGCTGCATCAGTATGTCAACTACTTTTTCTCCAACAAGCCCGTAGCCGCAGACGATTATGTGATCGCTCATATCCTTTGGCATTGTACCGAAGACTTCTGCAAATGCAAGCATAAAAAAGTATGCTCAGAAACCATCAGCTTCTTTTGATTGGTTTTTCAGGATGCAGGTCACGGCGCACCTCTACATTGCGCCGAATAAATCGATTTTTCTCGTAGAACGGAATATTTTTGTCACTGCATTCTAAGATTGCTTCTCTGAAGCCCATTTCCTTGCCCTCTTTTAACGCCACGTTTACTAAAGAACTTCCTATTCCCTGCCCTTCGTATCCTTTTTTGGTGACAACGTCCTCTATGTGGCCCATCAGTTCTATATCCTTTATTTGCCCATCCTGTCCAATAGGCCTGTATGAACCGAGTATTGTTGTTGATCCCACCACTTCTCCAGCCCCAGCCACCGCAACAAAGGTTTTGTGATATGGGTTGCTTTGTATGGTATTAAGCCACGCGAGTGCAGCCGTATCAGAAGGGGTCTCATCGTCTCTGGCAAGATTTTGAATGGCTTCAAAGAAACCGCCATTTGTGAGATCGTTAGCGTTAATTTCTCTTACAGGATATTGATTACTCGTTGAAGATTTTTGAGGATCAAAATTGAGAAGATCGGTATACATTTCGCGTTCGCGTATCGCAAACTCTAGAACTTCATAATCTGTGACCTCCTTCATACTGCAATCTGCTATTATTTTATAAGAACCCATTTGTTCTGCCAGGTTGCTTGCCGCCACTATCAAGTCACTTTTGCAATTTCTGTCTTCTGCGAAAACATACTCCAAGTGACCCATGCGTGCTATCCCATGTATGGACTTGTCTTCTACCAGTACAGCCGCCAAACCGGTCGCCTCCCCATCTTTTACTGCAGCAAAGATTTTGTAGTTAGGATTAGTTTGCGCTGCTTCAAGCCGTCCTTTAACCGCATCCAGAGCGGAATCACTCACGCCATTAAGGCCTTCCAAAGATCTAAGGAACCCTCTGTCAAGGTCTTTTGCCAAGACCTGCTCTGCCGAACGCCCTGCATCTGTTTTGACCGGGGTCAACATTTTATCATTAGATATTGGGTTTTTCCTCTTTAAAAACATGCTTAGCGATTCGTTTTAGTAAAGATTCTATCAATCAGCAATGGGATTTCACACTTACGGCTTGGCATTTCAAAGGTGGCGTCGCGCATATGTGGCAAGCAGCAGAAAGACATCGAAGTCGAGGAAAATTCGCAGATAAACAAAATCAAAGCCAATTGATATAAAGAAAAATGCACTATCTTTTTCTGTTTATCTTGGGTTGATATTTCAGATCTGGAATAAGCAGCATAAAATTCGGAGAGCACGTGGGGAAAATAGAAGAGCGTTTTAGAAATAGGATAATTTTGGGCGAAGATGTTCAAAAGGAACTCTTCAATTTGTATATGGCACGCAACGGCAGCTATGGGGCCTCGCAATCCCTTGGCATCCCTCAAAGAACCATCTTGGCATATGCCAGTTACCAGAACAAATCAGTTCCGGAATTTGTATTCAATAAAATCCGTGGTGAACTTGAAATCGGAGAGGTAGCATATGAAGAGAAAAGGCTTGAAAAAGTAAGAGTGAAATCTTTTGCCGACTATCTAGAGGCGCATCCGAAATCTCCAAGCCAAGCATCAGAAGCAAGTCTCGCGGCACGAAAACAGAAGAATGGAGGCAATTTTAAAGAGGAAATGAAGAAAGTTAGAGAGGGACTGGCAAAAAGATATGGGCCCGACGCGCATAAAAAAATAGGCGCTTTGTCAACCCCTTCTCAGAAGAAAAAATATGGCGAAGGATACGCAAAAATGATAAGCGAAGCTACAGTTAAGGGTCTAAAGCGAAAGCACGGTGAAGATTGGAAGAGGATCAGGGGCCAGGAACTTACAAGCAGAATGAAGAAAAAGTATGGAAAAAATTGGGGGCATAAGGTTGCAAAAATCGGCTGGAGTACTAAAGTAAAACAAAAGGGACTTGCAAGCATGCTTGACCAAGTTGCCGATGCAAGAAAAGGTTTAGTGAAGAATTATGGGGGCGATCCACTTAAAGTAATTAGAAGTTTTTCAAAATATGGTAAAGTGATAGGGCCGTATCTCTCCAGAAAGGATGTGTATGAAGCCTTGAGAGAACTGGGCAAAAAATATAAAGAACGGACACCCGAAATTCTGAAAGCAGCAGCTCAGGCGATACAAAGCGCAAAACAACCCGAAGCGAGAGACAAAAAGGAGACTGCACCGCTGCAAGACGCTAGTGCTTTTGTGCTTTCATATTTTACTAAAGGCGGAAGGGATTTCTGCCCAAATTGCATAGCGGGCGAAATAGCTGAAAGCCCAGAGGGAGGGGAACTCGTATGCAAGAAGTGCGGGCAGGTAGCTGTGGAAAAAAGAAAAATATTTGAGGCGACATTAGCCACATGGACTATTGATAGAGAGGAGTTTACAGAAGGCCTCACGAAAGCTCTCGCTAGAGGGTTCTGATCTTAAAATTTGTTGAGCGTCGTTGAAGTAGACGTGTGGTGATAGGGAAATGATTCTGTGATTAGTATTTAAATAGAGCAGATTCAATGTTATTTTAATAAAATGGGCGCTGGAAAATCTTATTCGATGTCTCCGTCCTCGTCCCAGAGCTCAATTTGCGGTCTGCCTACTTTTCCGGAAGAAGTCTACAAGAGGGTAGAGGCTTTTGATAGAGAGGCGCTAAGAGCCGAGAAGCGAGCGAGTGATTTCGAATCTAGGAATACCGCAGAGGGATACCTATGCGCAGCAGTTCTACGGGACCGGGCTCTCAAGGAGGCTTTAGGCATTAGATACAAGGATTTTATAGAGCCGTACCTAAAGAAAATAAGTGTGCTGAAGCCGAGAATATCAATTCCGGTAGCTGAGGATTATGCCAAAGCATTCGAAGAAATAAGGGCCTCTGGAGAAGAAGATAACATCTATATGCTTTTGGAAGTGGCTAGGGAGGCTGCCACCTTTTACAAAACAGCTGGAAAAATGAGAACGGCTGAAGAGTGGAGCGAAAAAGCTGAAGCGCTGGAATCGCAAATTTTAGATTCGGCAAAGGAGGAGCTAAGTATTGAAAACTTGGGGAGCTATCGCACGAAGGCACACCCGAATGTTACGCTACAGCACTGTGCACGCTGGCATTTGTGAAAAGATAGGAAAGTAGGTCCATTGTTTTCCATTAGCTCCACACGGATTCGGAATCTGTTCAGGCTAGCTCATCGGCTGTTACTATTTTGAGGTAATCTTTAACTTTTCTTGCCAGTTTGCCATCTTCCGTAACTAAGACTGCTCCGAGAACCTTTGCAAAGTAAACATAAGAAGCATCATAGAAAGATAAGTTAAACTTTGTGGCGATGTCAATTACTGCTTGTTCGCGATTTTTAACATCAACAATGAGCATAATGTTTAGGGCACGTGTAATTAAGCTTAGCAATGATCTTTGCTCTACTTCTGGCATCGTCCTTTTGACGCTTATTTCGGTTAGCAAGATATTTCCTGTTTCGTATCTTGCGAGACTGGATGTGTAGTTTCGTGCAAGTATTTCGGGTTTATCTGCTTTAACAAGTGCGTATATTGCAGATGAATCAAAAAAGTACTTCATTAATGACCACCATACCTGTCTTTTCTTAGGTCCTCGACCACTGCTTCAACACTTATTTTATCAAATATCTTCTTGTGCTTCTTTATGTCTTCCTTGAGTCTTGCGACTTCTTCATCCAATATCCCACGCTCTAGCAAATCGCGCACCATCTTGGACACCTTTATATTGGACTTTTTCATTCTTTCTTTCCATGTTTTCGGTATCTTGACAGAGACCGTTACCATCTTTTCCATAGTTAATTTATGACGCTAAAGATATAAAAAGATTACTATTGGGTATTACTATCTGGTAGTATAAACAAAGGTCGCAGGTTTGCCAATAGCTCCAGCATAATTACAACTTGAACTCAGACTTATACGTCTAATATCGTATATTGATATGCCCTATAAGTGTGGATTTATTTTTTGTTTTTTCTCGTAGATACAAATCCGATTACGACATACGCCCAAACAATATAAAGAACAAGAAAAACGATACCTAAGGCTGTAGCGCCCCAGCCAGTAATAAAGTTTCCATATGAAGATGGAGTTGAAGATTGAGCAATAAAACCTATGATAAAGCTCGGTATTAATTGCAAGACAATAAATCCGACTATCAGGATAGCTAATCCATATATCTTATCTTTAGTGGGCTTTATGATATTTGCTAAAGTCATAATTATACTATGACGCATAGAACTTTTAAGTATAGCTCCACCCAGATTCGAACTGGGGTCAACGGGTTCAGAGCCCGTTATCCTTGACCGCTAGACGATGGAGCTTTACTTCCTATTTCACGCTCGTATTAATAATGTTTTTCGACACATTATACAGCTTATGTACGTGAGTCAGGGCTCGGCGCTTTCTGAGGAATTCCAAGACATAGCGATAGCCGATGCAGCTCTCACGATAGGGTTTGCGCTTGCGCTCTCTGGCGGAATTTTTGGCTTGACCCTTGGCGGTTTCCTTTATCTGCTTCCGATGGCGTTCCTTGCCGTCACACTTTCGTTTGTGCTGCACGAGCTCATGCATAAGTTCGTCGCACAGCACTTCGGGGCTGTTGCTGCATTCAAGAAATCAGACAACGGCATACTAATAACGCTTGTGACAAGCACATTCGGCTTCCTTATTGGGATGGTCGGCGCCACGGTGATATATGCATCACACTTTACCAGAGAGGAAGAAGGCTATGTCTCTCTTGCTGGCCCGCTTACGAATTTTATTGTGTTCGCAGTGGCATTTGGCCTGCTGATCACGTTCTTTCATTCCTTTTCGCAGAATGCTCTGAACCTGAGCACCACAAGCCCGTATCTGAAGAATGCGCTGGGTATGGTAGCCTTCATCAGCATATACCTCGCATTTTTTAACATGCTGCCGATATACCCGCTTGACGGCAGCAAGGTCTTAAGGTGGAATATGCCCGTTTATGTCGTCTCCATGGCGGTTATCTTCGTTCTTCTTTATTCAGTAGTAGGACCAACACTGATTCCTTCGCTGATCATCATCCTCATACTTGCATACGTGATGTCTACCCTCTCCAGAGCGATTCTCTTCTGAATTTCCGTCGAATCGCAAAGCATTTATTAACTTTTAGAGAGAAATATTATTTTAGAGTTGAACTTATGGTAAATGGTATAGAGCTAACAGTCAGCGATGCTCTGATCACAGATTCCGGCAGAGGCATTGCTAGGCTCGACTCACGTTCTCAGAAACTTCTGGGGGTAACTTCGGGCGAAGCTGTAGAGATAAAGGGCAAGGCAAAGTCAACCGCTGCAATAGTCTGGCAGGCCCACCCGAGCGACGAGGGCCTCGGATTCATAAGGATCGACGGTTACCTGAGGCAGAACATAGGCGTCGGCATCGGAGACAAGGTTTTCGTTTCAAAGGCTGAGGTAAAGGAAGCTGAAAAGGTTACAATAGCGCCACCGGTCAACCAAAGACCTCCTCTTTCTCCGGACTTCAACGAGTATGCAAAAAGAAGGCTTGAGCAGCAGAGCAGGCCGCTGATAAAAGGAGACTCTGTACAGATACCAATGTTCGGCCTTGTCTTTAGCTTCATAGTAGTGCAGGTATCGCCTCATGGAATAGTAAAGGTTACAAAAGACACAATACTTACAGTCAAGGAAGAACCAGTTTCGGAATCTGAAGTAAGAGTTGCTGATGTCCACTATGAAGACATAGGCGGACTCAGAACCGAGATTCAGAAGATACGAGAGATGGTAGAATACCCAATACGCTACCCCGAGCTCTTCGAGAGGCTTGGGATAGAACCGCCGAGAGGGGTGCTTCTATACGGCTCTCCGGGCACAGGAAAGACACTGCTTGCTAAAGCGGTTGCAAACGAAAGCGACGCACATTTTATTTCAATCTCTGGCCCCGAATTGGTGAGCAAGTTCGTAGGCGAAAGCGAGGAGAAACTGAGGGAGATCTTCAGGGAAGCGAACGAGAAGTCACCAAGCATAATATTCATGGATGAGATAGATGCGATAGCCCCAAAGAGAGAGGAAGCGACAAACGAAGTCGAGAGAAGGATGGTATCGCAGCTTCTTACGCTTCTTGACGGCATGCCTGCAAGAGGTCAGGTAATAGTGCTTGCCGCAACGAACAGACCCGATGCGATAGATCCAGCGCTGAGAAGGCCCGGCAGGTTCGACAGGGAGATAGAGATAGGAATACCTGACAGAAATGCAAGGAAGGACGTGTTGATGATTCATACAAGGAACATGCCGCTTGCAAAGGACGTGGAAATTGACGAGCTAGCAAATATAACCCACGGGTACACTGGCGCTGACATCAGCGCGCTTGCAAAAGAGGCGGCGATGGTTTCGCTAAGAAGCATCTGGCCAAAAATAATAGACAAGAAAAGAATTCCAGAAGAAATACTTACCGGATTAACCGTAACCCGCGAAAACTTCCTTGAAGCACTTAAGAGCATAAGGCCGAGCGCCCTGCGTGAAGTCTTCGTTGAAAGACCAAATGTTCACTGGAGTGACATCGGAGGCCTTGAAAAAGTAAAGGAAGAGATAAAAGAAGCCGTAGAACTTCCGCTCAAGGATCCGCAGGCATTCGACAAGATAGGAATAAGGCCGGTCAGAGGCATACTTCTGGTGGGACCTCCTGGCACAGGGAAGACCATGCTTGCAAAGGCCGTTGCAACCGAAAGGGAATCTAACTTCATCTCGATAAAGGGACCCGAGGTCCTGAGCAAGTTCGTCGGGGAAAGCGAGAAAACAGTAAGGGAGCTGTTTAGAAAGGCAAGAATGGCATCGCCGTGCATCATATTCATAGATGAAATAGACTCGCTGGCCCACGCGAGGGGCGGAGGCTACAATGATTTTGGAGTATCAGAAAGAGTGGTCGACACGCTGCTGACTGAGATGGACGGCCTCCAGGATTTGAAGAACGTCGTAGTTCTTGCAGCAACAAACAGGCCAGAGGATCTAGACCCTGCACTGCTGAGGCCAGGAAGATTTGACAAAGTAATCGAGATACTTATGCCGGATGCGCTTGCAAGGCTTGAGATATTCAAGGTACACACGAAGCGCATGCCGCTGGACAAGGATGTCGATATCGGAGAGCTTGCTAACATAACAGAGGAGTACACCGGCGCAGAAATAGAGAACATAATCAGAGAAGCGGGCATGGGTGCGATAAGAGGCAAGCGAAACGTTGTACGTAAGGAAGACTTCATGAAGGCGCTGATGGAGATAAAGCCGGCGGTGCCGAAGGAAGTTGCGGAGAGGATAAAGAGGTTTAAGGAAGAACCGGAAAGCATGTATAGATAGCAGGAAAGGGGGTATTTTTTATGAAGCTAGTTTACTCAGATAAGAAAACTGGAAAGACCGCACAACGTGAGATCGGCAAAGATAGCGAAGCCATGCTAATGGGCAAAAAGATAGGCGAAATAATAGAAGGAGGGCCTTTCGGACTCGAGGGCTGCAGGTTTCAGATAACAGGATTGAGCGACAAGATGGGTTCACCATCAAGAAAGGAGGTTGAAGGCAGCAGAAAAGTCTACATCCTTTTGAGCAAGGGTCCTGGAATAATCGGCGCGAAGAAAGGAAAACGCGAGCGGAAGCTGGTAAGGGGCAACACGATCAGCGTTGACACAGAACAGGTAAGCGCAGTAATAACAGAACGCGGAAGCAAGGGCGAGGAGGAACTGTTCCCGAAGAAAGCTGAGAAGAAGGAGGGAGAAGAAGTTCCGAAGTAATATTCATTTCATCTTGTGTTTATGGAAAAGAACCCAAAGCAGAGTCAGCTCAACGTTGGAACGCTGGGCCACGTTGATCACGGAAAGACGACTCTGACGTATGCAATAACCCATGTCTGGACAGATGTTCACAGCGAGAGCATAAAGAGGAGCATGACGATAAAGCTTGGCTACTCAGATGCTACGATCAGGATATGCGGGGATAAGAACACAACAGAGGCTTACACGACCGAGCAGAAATGCAAGGACGGAAAAGAGGCGACGCCCGTCAGAAGGATATCAATGCTCGACGCGCCAGGGCACGAAACACTCATGGCTACGGCGATAGCTGGTTCCAACATAATCGACTCGGCGCTTTTTGTCATATCAGCAACAGAACCCTGCCCGATGCCACAGACAAAAGAACATTTGATGCTCATCAACGCCCTTGGCATAAAGAACACGATAGTCGTGCAGACGAAGATAGACATCGTTGGCAAGGAGCAAGCGATGAAGCACTACACGCAGATCAAGAATTTCCTAAAAGGAAGCAGCATAGAGAACGCGAAGATAATTCCAGTCATGCCCAACAGGAACATAAACGTAGACGTTGTTCTGCAGGACCTCGCGAACATTGAAGTGCCGAAGCGCGACGTAGAATCGGATCCGGTAATGTATATAGCCAGGTCTTTTGACATCAACAGGCCGGGCTCAAAGATAAAGGACATAAAGGGAGGGGTAATCGGCGGATCAATAATAAGAGGGAAGTTCAAAGTGGGAGACGAGATAGAGATAAAACCTGGAATAAACATTTCAAAAGATAAGCAAAGAAGAGAGACATACGAACCTTTGATTACTAAGATAACAAGCATGGGAGCTGATAAGGACTCGCTCGACGAGGCAATTGCTGGTGGTCTCATAGCAATGGGTACAGATCTAGATCCCGCTATGACAAAAGCAGACACACTTGTGGGGCAATTGGTCGGACACGTAGGTAAACTGCCGGAGATATCCTACGAGATAGAAATGAGCTATGAATCTTTGAACAGGGACGACCTGCCAAAACAGGCCTTCAAGGTAGAAGAGCCTCTCATTCTAGGAATAGGCACCGGCACGAACGTCGGCTACGTGAAGAGCGTAAAGAAAAACACATTGGGCATAGAACTCAGGCACGCAGCATGTATAGACAAAACAGCTAAAATATCTGTACTCAGGAACTTCAGCCAAAGATGGAAGCTTTCTGGCTATGGGACCTTGCGTTCCTGATTAAAGTAGGCCGATATTTCTTGCAGCACTTTCAACATTTTTTACAAACTTATCTTTGTCAGAGCCAGTTTTGAAGAAATTGTATTGCTTAGCATCTATGTTGAAGCCTGCTGCGTGGGGATGACCTCCACCACCAAAGGCATTTGCAAGTTTAACAATGTCTTTATCCGTACTTCTTATGCTCCCCTTGTCATGGTCCAGGTTTACGACAACGCTTATGCCGACATGTGCCTTTGCTATCACTTTCATGCACGCCTCTGTAGAGTCAACCTGCTTGGTGAATCCGACTGCAATTTTGTTAGATACGAGGTACAGGCTTTTGAGCATTTTTGTTATCCTATCGTGATTGAGCTTTCTGAACTTTATTGCTAAACCTTTTAATTCTCTATCAGTAAACTTGCCAGAGCTTAGCAGGTCTACGATTCGCCTTAGCCTCTTTATCCTTGCCCAATATGATTGACCCATGTTTATGTAACCCAGGCTCATAGAGTAATCATCAACAAGGCGCGAGTGCCGTTTCTCCTTGAGCTGTATGTAAAAGTCTGCATGGTGGACTACGTGTGCGAACTCTCTTGCAAACTTGGTATCAAGTCCCGTATACTTTTTCACCAATTCTGTAGCACACATTTCTTTGTTCTCTCCGAAAATCGCGATGGATGATTTCTTGGCGATCTTGCTAACTGCTTCTTTGTACAAAGTATGGTGGTCAAAAATAACTACCTCGCCACCGTGAGCTTTGACATTCTTTATGATCCTAGCATACATCGGAATCGTCTTTGGCCCCGGAGTCAGGTCTGTTATGAACAAAAGTATGCCTTTCTTGTATAATGGACCGAGACCCTTTTCTGCATACGAGAGTTCCCGAACGCTATGGCCGGTGAAGAAAGCGTTCGCAGCTGGCATCTTGTACTTCATCTTTACCAAAGCTGCTGCTCCTATTCCGTCTATATCTGCTATGTGCGAAAGTATCGCTACCTGTTCCATTATTTTATTTGGGGGCAGGTATTAAATTAAGCGATGGGCTCGTTTTTATTGCAGACCCTCAATTTTTCTTCCTGCAACTTTACCGAGAGGTCCTCTGCCTGCCCACCACAGACAATCTCCCACATTAAGTGCTCTAGGCCCATCTTCGAAATTGTAGTCAACACCAAAGGCTACAAAACGATCTTCTCCTTTTGTTCTTGCCAATTCAAATATATCCTCTGCAGGAGATGAGACATATAGCGTGTCGTGCCAAGGCAGGCCATCTTCATTTTG
>VFSW01002423.1_pt1 | contig 28116 bp, 30 predicted proteins | sample 5358111 | NCBI WGS metagenome assembly VFSW01 (sample SAMN11554181, study PRJNA540505) | mine drainage metagenome | isolation source: sediment from site ElyBrook_90M | place: USA: Ely Copper Mine, Vershire, VT | collected 2017 | reverse complement strand
GAAGGCGGTGCGGATATCGTCTTCCGTGGCGTCGTGCGAGAGATTGCCCACAAAGATATTCATGGTGTACTCCTGCTGCTGGTGGGTGGGACGGATGAACTCAAGAGTGTCCCGCAGGACAGCTGATGATCAGCTTGGTGGGCGAGAACGCGCTGTCCGCGGCCAGGCTGGTGGGTTCGACATCACCGGAGCGGCGCGGCATGCCTTATCTTAATCATACACCCACATTGCCTGGGACAGGTACCCGTGTCGAGTGTCCGTCGCCGGGTCTTTGCGGTAGTCTACTGCCGATGGCACCAAGCAATACCAAGACCGGCTCGGCGCCCCGCGCCGATTACATCACGCCGGCGGGCGCGCAGACGCTGCGCACCGAACTGGATTGGCTGTGGCGCGTGCAGCGTCCGCAGGTGACTCGGGCGGTGTCCGAGGCGGCGGCGCAGGGCGACCGCTCAGAAAATGCCGAGTACATCTACGGTAAGAAACAACTGCGCGAAATCGATCGGCGCATTCGCTTTCTGACCCAGCGGCTGGAAGTACTGGTGGTCGTGGATCGGCTGCCGGCCGATGCCAGCCGAGTGTTCTTCGGTGCCTGGGTACGCCTGGAATCGGAGCAAGGTGAGGAATGTGTCTATCGCATCGTCGGCCCCGATGAAATCGACACGGAGCGGGGTTTTATCAGCATCAACTCGCCGCTGGCGCGCGCCTTGTTGAAGAAGGCGGTGGATGACGAAGTGCTGGTCGTCAGCCCACAGGGGCTCGCCACGTATACCGTGATCGAAATTAGTTATCGGGAAATAGTCTGAGGCGTGATTCGGAAACGGCTTTTTATGATTTTTCCTGATGAATAGACCGCAGCAAAACCCGCCGGTCATCAATGTCGCCGTCGCCGTCATCCTGCGCGAGGATGGCCGCGTGCTGCTGGCGGAACGTCCGCCGGACAAACCGGTGCCCGGCTACTGGGAATTCCCCGGCGGAAAATTCGAAGCCGACGAGAACAGTGCGCAAGCGCTGGCGCGCGAGATCCACGAAGAGATCGGCGTCGAGATCGACACGGCGTACCCCTGGCTGACCCGCGATTACGCCTACCCAGACAAGTGCGTGCGCCTGCATTTTTATCGGGTGACCGCCTGGCACGGCGCGCCGCACGGACGCGAGGGCCAGCGTGTTTCCTGGGAGATTCCGCACGCAATCCGCGTCGGTCCGCTGCTGCCGGCGAATCACAAGGTCGTCGCGGCCTTGTGTCTGCCGTCGTTGTACGCCATCACGACGGCGGAGAAATATGGCATCGCGGACTTCATGCCACGTCTGCGGCAGGCGCTCGATCGCGGTGTGCGGCTCATTCAAGTCCGCGAGCGCACCATGGCCGCTGCCCGACTGCCGGCGTTTGCCCGCGACGTGGTGGCGTTGGCGCGCACCTACGGCGCGACTGTGCTGGTCAATGGCGATGCTACCCTGGCCTTGCGCAGCGGTGCGGATGGCGTGCATCTGCAAGGCGCGCAACTCAAACGTCTCAAGCACCGACCCGCTACCCGGCTCTGGTCGGCCTCCTGTCACGATGCGGAGGAACTGGCGCGCGCCGCCGAACTCGATGCCGATTTCGTGGTGTTGTCACAGGTGCTGCCGACGGCCACACACCCGGACGTGGCGGGCATGGGCTGGGACGGGTTTGCGCAACTGGCGCGCGACTATCCGCTGCCGATTTATGCCCTCGGCGGTATGCGGCCCGAGCTTCTCGAAACCGCCATGCGTCATGGCGCGCATGGCATCGCCTTACTGAGCGGTATCTGGTGATGCCGATCGATTAGTTGTCCGCACGACCGCGCAGCAGCCAGGTCGAGGCGGGCCCGCGCGCTTAGACATTTACGGTCTCAGCACTTACACTGAGTGCTGGATACTTTCGAAGCTCAAACACTGCATAACTAATCTTGCCGCTCGCGCTTGCCTACACTGCGGTCCTTGCCGCGCTCGCTTCCGGGATCATTGCCCTCGGTGCCTACCGTCGCCCCGAATTCTTGAAAATCGGCAGTTTCGCGCTGCTCGGTATCAGCGGTATCGCGGCCGTACTTGGCGGCGGCACCAGCCTGCTGACGGGTCGCGTAGGCACCGATCAGTTGCCGTTTGGACTGCCCTGGCTGCAATGGCATTTGCGTCTCGATCCGCTGTCCGGCTTCTTCATGGTCATTGTCGGTCTGGTGGTCAGCGCGATCGCCCTGTACGGCCCGGGCTATGTGCGGGAATATCAGCACGGCAAGCAGCCGCTCGCGGTACTTGGCGTGTTCACGGGCCTGTTCATCGCCGGCATGCTGCTGGTGCTGATCGCCGACGACGCCTTCGCCTTCATGGTGGCCTGGGAACTGATGTCGGTGTCGAGCTATGTGCTGGTCGCCTATCAGCATCAGCACGCCGCCAACCGCCGCGCGGCGTTCCTCTATCTGCTGATGGCGCAGGTCGGCGCGCTGGCCATCCTGTTGGGCTTTGGCGTGCTGGCCGGTGCCGGCAAGGCGGGCGATTTCAGTTTCGATGCCCTGCGTCACGCGCATCTGACGCTGAACTGGGCCAGCGTGGCCTTCGGTCTGGCCTTGTTCGGCTTCGGCATGAAGGCCGGTCTGGTGCCGGCGCATGCCTGGCTGCCGGACGCGCACCCGGTCGCGCCCTCGCATATCTCGGCGCTGATGAGCGGCGTGATGCTGAAGGTTGCGGTGTATGGCTTCATCCGCTTCACCTTCGATCTGATCGGCAATGTGCACTGGGCCTGGGGCGTTATCACGCTGCTGATCGGCAGTGCGTCGGCCTTGCTCGGCATCCTGTACGCGCTCATGCAGAATAATCTGAAACGCCTGTTGGCCTATTCGTCGATCGAGAATCTGGGCATCGTCTTCATGGGTCTTGGGCTGGCGATGATCTTCATCGGTGCCGGTCATGTCGCGCTCGGCGTGCTGGCGCTGATCGCCGCGCTCTACCATGCCTTGAATCACGCCATGTTCAAAAGCCTGCTGTTCCTGGGCGCGGGCGCCGTCATCAGCCGCAGTCATGAGGGCGATCTGGAACAGATGGGCGGCCTGATCCGGCGCATGCCGCAGACGGCCGTGCTGTTCCTGATCGGCTGCATCAGCATCTCGGCGCTGCCGCCGTTCAATGGCTTTGCCTCGGAGTGGCTGACTTTTCAAGCTGCGTTGCAGGCGCCGATGCTGGCCAGCGGCGTATTGCGCTCGGTGATTCCCGTCACCGCGGCGGTGCTGGCGCTGACGGCCGCGTTGTCGGCGGCCTGTTTCGTCAAGGTGTTCGGCGTCGCCTTTCTGGGCCGGGCACGCTCGCGTCACGTACGGCATGCCCGCGAGGTCGATATCGGCATGCGTGCTGGGCAGGGACTGTTGGCGGTGTTATGTCTGCTGTTCGGTGTGCTGCCGACCTGGGTGGTGAGCGCGCTCGATGCCGTTCCGCGACTGCTGCTCGGCAGCGGTCTGCCGAATGCCGCCGCGCAAGGTTGGCTGTGGCTGACGCCCATCGCGCGTGCGATGGCCTCGTATTCGGCGCCGCTGGTGGTGCTCGGCATCGCGCTGGCCTGGGGCATGGGCTGGGTGCTGCTGCATCGGCAACGCTCGCGCGAGCAGTTGCGCCGCGGCTATCCGTGGGACGGCGGCTTCGGCGCGCTCGATGCGCGCATGCAATACACGTCCACGGCTTTTTCCATGCCGATACGGCGCATCTTCGCGCCGGTGTGGCAGCTTGATGAACAGATCGACGAGACGGCGGACAAGGTGCAGCCGTTGCGCGTGGCCTCGATCCGTCACCAGTTGCAGATCGGCGACCATTCCTGGACGGCCATCTACGAGCCGCTGGCGCGCACGGTGCTGAGAGCGGCGCGACTCATCGGCCGGATTCAGACCGGCAGCATCCGCACCTATCTCGGCTATTCATTTTTCACGTTGATCCTGCTGCTGTGGTTGATCACATGACCGCCTGGCTGCTGGCACTGTTGCAGACGCTGCTGTTCATCGGCGCCGCGCCCTTGTTGTCCGGCTGGCTGAAGATCGCCAAGTGCCGTTCGCAGAACCGCACCGCGCCCGCGCTGCTGCAGCCGTATCGCGACCTCGCCAAACTGTTCGGCAAATCGCTGGTGCTCGCCGAACATGCCTCCTGGCTGTTCCGGTCCACGCCCTACATCGTGTTCGCCGCCACGGCGCTGGCGGCGGCAGTGATACCGCTGGTCGCGGTGCGCCTGCCCACGGCGGCGATCGCCGATGTCATCGTGTTGGTGGGCTTTTTCGCGTTGGCGCGATTTTTTCTGGCACTCGCCGCCATGGACACCGGCACCGCCTTCGGCGGCATGGGCGCGTCGCGCGAGATGACCGTGTCCTCGCTGGCCGAACCCGCGCTGCTCATGGCGGTGTTCACGCTGGCCATGACGGCTTCCAGCACCAACCTGTCCACGGCCATGCAATACACGCTGGACAGCGGTCTGGTGCTGCGGCCTTCCTTCCTGTTCGCCACACTCGGACTGATGATGGTGGCCGTGGCCGAGACCGGCCGCGTGCCCATCGACAATCCGGTGACGCACCTGGAACTGACCATGATCCACGAGGCCATGATCCTCGAATACAGCGGCCGGCATCTGGCGCTGATCGAGTGGGCAGGGCAGTTGAAGCTGATGATCTACGCGGTGCTGATCGCCAATATTTTCCTGCCCTGGGGCATCGCCACGAGTTTTGCGCCGGCCGCATTGCTGATCGGTGTACTGGCCATCGCGCTCAAACTGTCCGTGCTCGGCGCGCTCCTGGTGTTGGTGGAAACATTGTTCGCGAAGATGCGCCTGTTCAAGGCACCGGAGTATCTGCAACTCGCCTTTCTGCTGTGCCTGCTCGGCATGCTCAGTCATGTGATTCTGGAAGTGGGCTAGTCATGAAGAAAAAAACATTTGAACCGCCAAGGACGCCAAGAAGGCTTGGTCATTTTTTGATAAAGATCGATTTTCTTGGCGTCCTTGGCGGTTAAAAGCATTTCATGGCACTGGAAAACCTCAGCCTCTACGAACAAGCCATCCTGCTGTTGGCGGCGATGGTGCTGTTCACCTCGTTCGCACTGCTGGCGCAGACGCGCATTCTCAACCTGATCCGGGTGTTCGCCTGGCAGGGCGCCCTGCTGGCTGTGACCACGGGGATGGTCGCGGTGGTATCCGGCCAGTATCATCTCTACATCTCCGCGCTGCTGACGTTCGTGCTCAAGGCGCTGCTGATTCCCTGGATGCTGCACCGTCTGGTGCTGCGACTCGACATCCAGCGCGATGTCGAGTCGGTGGTGCAGCCCGCGGTGGTGCTGCTCGGCGGCGCCGCGCTGGTGGTGTTCTGTTACTGGGTGGCTTTGCCGATCGTGCAGTTGTCGACGTTGATAACGCGCAATACCATCGCGGTGAGCATGGCCGTGGTACTGCTGGGCATGCTCATGATCATCTCGCGGCGCAAGGCGGTGTCGCAGGTGGTGGGCTTCATGTCGATGGAGAATGGTCTGTTCTTCGCGGCCATGGTCTCGACCTACGGCATGCCGATGGCGGTGGAGCTGGGCATCGCCTTCGACGTGCTGGTCGCGGCGATTCTGTTCGGCGTGTTCTTCTTCCAGATCCGCGCCTCGATCGAATCGCTCGATATCGACCGCCTCAACCGGCTGCACGAGGTCGAGAAATGACCGCGTTGCAGTTCATGCTCGGTTTGCCGTTGGTCGGCGCGCTGCTGTTCGCGCTGGTCGGTCACAGCCGTAAGGCCGGCTGGATCAACATCGCGGTCTGCGCGGGGAGCTTCGCGGCGGCGCTGGCGCTGGCGCTGGACGTGCTTGATGACGGCCCGCTGCTGTCGCCGGGCAAGCTGTTCTACATCGATGCCTTCAACGTCTACCTGGTGGTGCTCACCGCTTTTGTCGGCATGACCACGGCGATCTTCTCGCGGCCGTACATGCAGTATGAACTGTCGCGCGGCCGGCTCACCGGCCGGCGCATGCAGCTTTATCATGCGATGTACCAGGGCTTCCTGTTCGCCATGCTGCTGTCGCTGTCGACCAATAATCTCGGCATCCTGTGGGTGGCGATGGAAGGCGCGACGCTGGCTACGGTGCTGCTGGTCAGCTTGTACCGCACGCCCGAGTCCGTCGAGGCGGCGTGGAAATATTTCATTCTCTGCGGCGTCGGCATCGCGCAGGCGCTGTTCGGCACGGTGCTGCTGTTCTTCGCCGCCGAGCGCGTGGTCGAGAACCGCGACGAGGCGCTGTTGTGGAGTGTGCTGCACGGCGGCGCCGCGCACATGGAACCGACCGTACTGGCGCTGGCCTTCGTATTCCTGCTGGTCGGTTACGGCACCAAGGTCGGTCTGGTGCCGCTGCACAATTGGTTGCCCGATGCGCATTCCGAAGGCCCCACGCCGATGTCGGCGGTGCTGTCCGGTCTGCTGCTCAACGTCGCGCTGTACGCGCTGGTGCGCATGAAAATGCTGGTGGACGGCGCCGTACCCGGTCAGCTCGCCGGTCATCTGATGATGGGCTTCGGTCTGCTGTCGTTCCTGGTCGCGGGCTTGTTCCTGCATCGGCAGAGCGACATCAAGCGCATGTTCAGCTACTCCTCCATCGAGCACATGGGGCTCATGACGTTCGCCTTCGGTGTCGGCGGACCGCTGGCGACATTCGGCGCGCTGCTGCACATGACCGTGCACTCGCTCACCAAATCGGCGATCTTCGTCACCGTCGGTCATGCCACGCACATCGCCGGCACGCAGGCCATCGACAAGATCCGCGGCCTGATCAAAACGCAGCCGGCCGTGGGCTGGGGCTTGCTGATCGGCACACTCGCCATTGCCGGGTTTCCACCCTTCGGTGTGTTTACCAGCGAATTCCTGCTGCTCACCGCCACCATGAAAAGCTGGCCGTGGTTGACGCTGCCGCTGCTGACCGGATTGGTCATCGCCTTCTCGGGTCTGTTCCGCCATCTGCATCCCATGGTGTATGGCGAGGTGCCTACGGGGCAAGTGGCGGTGCAGGCCAATATGTTGCCGGTCGTGTTGCATCTGCTCATCGTGTTGTGGCTCGGTCTCGCCATTCCGGGATTTCTGGCGCGCTGGTTCGATCAGGCTACGCGGCTGATTTCGGGGAGTTCGCTGCTGTGAGTGAACTGTTATGGACCTTGGCAGTGCAAATATTTTTTCTCGGATTGACTCATGATTGAGCGCTTCGGCTGGCTGTCCGATTTCATCGCGCAGCTCAAGCGAGAGAATGTCCTGGTGCAGGAGGATGTCGCGCAGACCTTGGCGCCGGCGCGGCTGGTCGTTGTCGATGTCGAGGATTGGGGCGCGCTGGCGCGCCTGGCCGCACTGGCCGGGCTGCGCTGGTGCGCGGTGTGGGGCGAGGATCGCGGCGACCAATTGCAGATCAGCGCCTGCTTCGCACAGCGCGGCGATTATCTCGTCGCGCGCACCGCGGTGAATTTCAAGACGCCGGTGCTGCCCTCGCACACGCCTTCTTATGCCGCCGCCGACCGACCGGGACGCCACTTGCAGGACATGTTCGGCGTGGCATTCACCGATCATCCCGACGCGCGCAGCTGGACGCGTCACAATGCCTGGGGCGACGGCGAGTTCCCCTTGCGCAAAGGTTTCGATGCGGCCGGTGAGCCGCCCGCCGAGACACCGCCGCACTCCGATTATCCGTTCATGCTGGCGCAGGGCGCGGGCGTCTATGAAATCCCGGTCGGTCCGATCCATGCCGGCATCATCGAACCCGGCCACTTCCGTTTTCAAGCGGTCGGCGAGACCGTGCTGAATCTGGAAGAGCGCCTTGGCTATGCGCACAAAGGCATCGAGAAGATCGCCGAAGGCCGTGACCCCGCAGGTCTGGCGCGGCTCGCCGGTCGGGCCTCGGGCGACACCACGGCCGCGCACGCCTGGGCGGCTTGCATGGCCATGGAACGCGCCGCCGGCATCGAGGTTCCGCCGCGTGCGCTGGCATTGCGCGCCGTGCTGGCCGAGCGCGAGCGCATCATCAATCATGTCGGGGATGTCGCCATGATTTGCAACGATGTGTCTTATGCCTTCGGGTTCTATCAGTTCGGCCGATTGCGTGAAGACTGGCTGCGCCTCAACCGCACATTGTTCGGACATCGGCTGATGATGGACCGGATCATTCCGGGTGGCGTGAACATCGATATCGACACAGAGCGGGCAAACGCAATCCGTGCCCAGAGCGATGCGCTGACCCGGGAGCTGGATGAATTGTTACCGATCCTCGCGGACAATGCTTCGTTGCAGGATCGCCTGGTCAGCACCGGCGTGTTGAGTGTCGAACTGGCCGCGCGTTTCGGTTGCGTGGGCTATGTCGGGCGCGCCTCCGGCCAGGATTTCGATGTGCGTCGCGATGCCGCGTATGCGCCCTATGACAAGCTCGATATCACCGTGCCGGTGTTCACCGCCGGCGATGTCGCGGCACGTATGCAGGTGCGCATCGAAGAGATCCGCGTGTCATTGCGGCTGCAGGCGCAGTTGCTGGGCAACCTGCCGGCGGGCGAACTGTGCGCCGCTTGGCGCACGCCGCCAGCGGACAGCGAGGGTGTGGGCATCGTCGACGGCTGGCGCGGCGAGATCATCAGCTATGTGCGCTTCGACAGCGTGGGGCGCATCGCGCGTTTCTTCCCGCGCGACCCGAGCTGGCTGATCTGGCCGGCGCTGGAGAAGCTGACCCGCGGCAATATCGTGCCGGATTTTCCGGTGTGCAATAAGTCGGTGAACGGCTCGTACTCGGGGCAGGACTTGTAGTGAGGCCGCACCCATGCTGAGACAACTGCACAAAATCTGGAAGACCGGTGTCATCACCGAGTCGCTGCCGCAGGACGAGCAGCGCGTGCTGGAAGAGATCGGCGCTCAGCTCAAGGCTGCCGTGGGCCGGCGTTTCCGCGGCAGTCTGGCGATCCGCGCCGTCGATGCCGGTTCCTGCAACGGCTGCGAACTGGAGATCCACGCGCTCAACAACGCCTATTACAACCTGGAACGTTTCGGCATTCGCTTCGTCGCCTCGCCGCGCCACGCCGATATGCTGCTGGTCACCGGACCGGTAGCGCGGCATATGCAGGCCGCGTTGCAGCGCGTCTGGCAGGCCACGCCCGATCCCAAGCTGGTGATCGCGGTCGGCGAGTGCGGCGCCAACGGCGGCGAGTTCGGAATTTCCTACGCCTCGTGCGGCGCAGTCAGCAATGCCATCCCGGTCGACGGCGTGATCCGCGGCTGCCCGCCGGCGCCGCTGGATCTGCTGCGCGGCATACTCGAAGCCATCAACGCTCGTTGATGGCGGTTCCGTGTCGGTCACGGCGCGAGCGTTCGCGATGGTTCGGCAGGGGTGTATTTGTTATCCTATGCCACTCGCAACTTTTCACTTTTCCGGATACAAATCATGACAACAGCCAAACCTCTGGTCGGTATCGTAATGGGCAGCAGCAGTGACTGGGACGTGATGTCGCAGGTCGTGAAAGTGTTGAAGGACTTCGGCGTTCCCTGCGAAGCCAAGGTCATGTCCGCGCACCGCACGCCCGCTCTGGTCGTCGAGTATGTCAGCGCGGCGGCGAAGAACGGCATGAAATGCCTGATTGCCGGCGCCGGCGGCGCCGCCCACCTCGCCGGTGTCGTCGCCGCCCACACCACATTGCCGGTGCTCGGCGTGCCGATGCCGTCGAAACATCTCAACGGCATGGACTCGTTGCTCTCCACCGTGCAGATGCCGAAAGGCATCCCGGTCGCGACCTTCGCTATCGGTGATGCCGGTGCGGGAAACGCCGCGCTGTTCGCCGTCGCGATGCTCGCGCTGGAAGATGCGGCGCTGGCGAAAAAGCTCGCCGAGTTTCGCGTCAAGCAGGCCGAGGCGGTCAAGGCGGCCAAATTGCCGGATGTTCCGTAACGCGAAAGTCGATGTCGTCTGAGGTGGTCAAGGCGGCAAAGAGCTTCCGGGCATGTCGTGGACCATCCCGGCAACATCCTATCACCGCTCCGCATTTCATCAGTAGACAGAGGGTTGTATTCGATGGCAAATCCAATAAAGCAGTTCATCAAAAAGCTTTATCCAAATGCCTTCTTCGGTGATTATCAAGGAGATTTCCTGGCAACAAAAAATAAAACCTTGCCATTTAACAAGGATATTGCCTTGTCCGAGGCGTGGACGTTCGCTGAAAATGGCAACCAAGCCGGATGGAGTAATCATGTGCCGGATATTCGCTGGCGCGCGCATATTGCCATATGGGCGGCCAAACATGCCTTGGCTCTTGAAGGGGATTTTGTGGAATGCGGCGTCCATACGGGCATTCTCTCGATGGCCATATGCAAATACCTGGATTTCAACACGGTACCTAAAGCTTTCTATCTATTTGATACTTACGCAGGCATTCCGCTTGAACAGGTGGCAGAGGATGAAATGAAGATGGCGCATTCTATGAATGCCAATCTTTACTTTGATTGTTTTGAAATAACGAAAAGGAACTTTGCTGATTTCCAAAACGTTGTTTTGGTCAAAGGGAGAATCCCCGATAGTTTCAAGGACGTCGATATAGAAAAAATATCCTATCTTTCTCTTGATATGAACAATGCCGCCGCTGAACTGGCTGCCATCGAGCATCTGTGGCCAAAGCTATCCGAAGGGGCAATGGTTATTCTGGACGATTACGGCTGGATATCACATGACACCCAAATGAAAGAAATGGATAAATTTGCAAAATCTAAAAACGTATCCATTGCGCACCTGCCAACGGGCCAAGGCCTGCTTATTAAACCGCCGTCGCGTGCAAGCTAAGAGGTGGGTGAAGGAACTTTTCTAGGGTTTCACTATCCCGGTCGGTTTGCCGTCCAGGCTGATTTGGTTTTTGTCCCGCCAATATTGTTCGACGCCATCCACGCCTTTCTTCTCCGCCCATGTGCGCAATAGGCCGCGCTCGCTTTTGAAATCAAGCAGCGGTACACCGAAGCCGCAGGATGTTTGTACCAGTTCAATTCTGACATCGACGATCTGTCGTGCGCCGGGTAGTGGAGGGAATAAATCGATGAGTTCCTGCCAATCGGTATCGCGCGGATGGATGGCGCGGCCCTGGCCGTAGACGCGCAGGATCAGCGGGTCGCCTGTGAAGGCGCAGAACATGAGTGTGATGCGGCCGTTATCCTGGAGGTGCGCGGCGGTTTCGTTGCCGCTGCCGGTGAGGTTGAGCCAGACGATGCGCGTATTGTCGAGGACGCGCAGGCTGTCCATGCCTTTCGGCGAGACGTTGATATGGCCGTCGCGGTCGGCGGTGCCGACGAAAAATAGATGTTGCCGGCGGATGAAGGCGCTGAGTTTTTCGCTGAGTTCGGTGTAGCGCTGGCCCATGATGTACTCGCGTCCTATTGTTGAAGTCTAGCGGTTCGGCAGCACATCCTTAAGTTTCTCGCGCAGATCGCGCAGCAGCGTCTCGGTGGTTTCCCAGTCGATGCAGGGATCGGTGACCGAGACGCCGTATTTAAGCTGTGACAAGTCGTCGCCGAGCGGTTGGTTGCCGGCGTGCAGGTGGCTCTCCAGCATCAGGCCGACGATGGAGCGGTTGCCGGCGATGATCTGTTGGGCGCAATTGCCGGCCACTTGCGGTTGCAGGGTGTAATCCTTGTTGGTGTTGCCGTGGCTGCAATCGACCACGATGTTGGCGGGCAGTTCGCCGGCGGCGAGTTCTTTTTCGCACTGCGCGACGTTTGCCGCGTCGTAATTCGGTTTGCCGCCGCCGCCGCGCAGTACCACATGGCCGTAGCGATTGCCGCGGGTGCGGAACACGGCGCATTGGCCGTCCTGGTTGATGCCGAGAAAATGGTGCGGGCGTGACACCGAGTGCAGGGCGTTGATGGCGACGCCGAGGCTGCCGTCGGTGCCGTTCTTGAAGCCGACCGGCGTGGACAGGCCGCTGGCCATTTCGCGGTGAGTCTGCGATTCCGCGGTGCGCGCGCCGATCGCGGTCCAGGTGACGAGGTCGGAAAGATATTGCGGCGTCACCGGGTCGAGCGCTTCGGTGGCGGTGGGCAAGCCGAGTTCGGCGAGATGGAGCAACAACTCGCGCGCCATCGCCAAGCCCTTTTCGATATGGAAGGAATCATCCATATCGGGGTCGTTGATCAAACCTTTCCAACCAACCGTGGTGCGCGGCTTCTCGAAATACACGCGCATCACGATGAACAAGGTGTCGCTGATTCCGTGGGCAAGTTTATATAAACGCTCGGCGTATTCCTTGGCGGCGGCGATGTCGTGGATGGAACAGGGGCCGATCACGACGAACAGACGTTTATCCTGGCGGTCCAGAATCCGGCGCAGCACGGCGCGGCCTTGCAGCACGGTGAGTTCGGCCTGTTGCGTGAGCGGCAAGGTGCGCTTCACTTGCTCCGGCGTGGGCAGCAGATCCTGGGAGATGACATTGATGTTGTTGACCGCATCTTCGGGCGCGAGCACGGGCTGGGCGGTACGGGACTTGATATTGGGCATGTGTATCGGCTTACGCGTTATTGATGCGGACCAATCTTAGCATAGGCGCGGGGCGGCTTCGCCCTGGCCGTCAATCAACCGTGTCCCGGTGCGGGGCCGATCACTTCACGGGTCTCGCGATCACCGGCTTCCCGGCCATGGCGGTAGGCCTGGCCCCAGGCGAAAGTTTCGAAGCCGGAGATGATGTCGTCAGGGTCGCGACTGATGCGTTTGTCAATCAGTTCGCCGTAGCCGAGGGTGTCCAGGCCGGCGATGATGCCGTTGGCGTAACCACGATTATACCAGAACTGCGCCTCTTCCGGGCTATCAAGGAAGCCTACGGTCTCGGCGTAGAGATCCTCGATCAGGCCGATCAGTTTGCCGAGCAGGGCGCGTTGGATGCCGGGGAGGCGCATGACGGCAGGTCCTCGATGGTCACGATGGCTCCGATCATATTACGCCGGTTTCTTTGTGTTGAAACGGGATGACGCGGCAATAGTCCAGACAGTGCCGATCAGTCGAGACTGTAGTGTTTCCTGAGTGGCTTGATGATTTCCCAGGTGCATTGCAGGCCGGCGGAGAAATTCACCAGGTCGCGGCGCTTGATGGTTACGGGTACACCACCGTCGGGGGTGACGATGGCCTCGCCGGCGAGGATGTAGCAGATTTCGCGGGTCGCGTAGCTCCAGGGAAAGGTCGAAGCCTCTTTGCCCCAGATCGGCCAGTCATAAACACCCATGGCATCGAGTTTCATCGGAGAAGGGTTGTGTTCAATGGTTATCTGTTCCATGGGGGCTCCGGTCAGTAGGATGTTTGGGTTGCGCCCTGCGGAATAATCCAACCTACACGTTGATTAGGCGCGTGAGATGAACTCACCGGTCAGGGTGTTGATCTTGATGCGTTCGCCCTGCGCCAGATACTCGGGGACGTTGACGATCAGTCCGGTGGGCAGCGTCGCCGGTTTGCTGCGCGAGGTGGCGCTGGCGCCTTTGATGCCGGGTGCGCACTCGACGATCTCCATCTCCACACTGGCCGGCAGTTCGATGCCGAGCACGGCGTCGTCGGCGATCAGGACATGGAGACCTTGCAGACCGTCGATCAGATAGGGTAGTTCGCTTTCCAGTGCTTCGCTGTCCAGCGTGTACTGCTCATAGCTTTCCAGATCCATGAACGTCGCGGCGTCGGATTCCTTGAAGAGCATCTGAATCGGGCGGCGCGCGAAGTCAACTTCCTGCAGCAGGTCCTCGCCCTTGTAGGTCTGCTCGAATTTCTGCTTGGTGACGACATCGCGGAACAGCGCTTTGTACAAGGTGTTGCCGCTGCGCGAGGACGGCGACTTCACCTGGATGTCCTTGGCGACATAGGTAGTACCGTTGATGGACACGACGGCGCCTTTTTTCAGATCACAGGCTTTCATGGCGGATACCGGTCGGGAGTGTGGAATCCACGGCGCACGCCGCGGATCGGAGCAATATTCTAGCGCAACTCAGGGTTTGTTCTTCAAGCTTTCCGGCCTGACGAACTTGATGGGCTGTTCGGGCGCATAGTCCCTGTCGAATACCAGATCGATGCTGCGCCGATCATCGATCTCGGTGGCTTTGATCTGGCGCAGCTCGGGGATGCGGATGGCCAAATAGGCGCAGCTTGCGGCGGCCTGGGACTCGTTGTCATCACGCAAGGACTGGATCAGGCTGCTGGCCACGAACTGGGCACGCTGCAGTTGGTCGGGCGTATCGATACGCGCGCCGCCCAGTGCGATGCCTTTATCCATGAAAATATCCATACGGTCGAGAAATTCCTGCTGTGCTTCCGGTAGCTGTTTGTCGCGGTGGTACTCAAGTTGCAAGGTGCCGTTCAGGACCACGGCCAATAGGCTGCTCATGGAGTTGTGTCTCATTGAAGAATGGAGTCGCGCGTCGATTTAACCATATTTTCGCCGTTTTGATAAATACCGCCCGCACCTTGCCGGGGTGCGGACCTTGAAGCCGGGGTGGGACGACGCTATATCAGAGGCAGATACAAACCGCGAGCGCAAACCATGTCCACAACACTGCAAGTTGTCTGTCCGCACTGCAACGCCGTCAATCGCCTGCCCGCCGCCCGTCTCGATGAGGGCGGACAGTGCGGCAAATGTCATCACGCGCTGTTCACGGCCAAGCCCGTCGAATTGACTGGTGCCACGATCGATCAGCACATCGGCCGTAGCGACATCCCCCTGGTGGTGGATTTCTGGGCGCCGTGGTGCGGCCCTTGTCGCATGATGGCGCCGGTGTTCGCGCAGGCCGCCGCAAACCTGGAACCGCGGGTGCGTTTTGCCAAGGTGAATACCGAAGAACAGCCGGATCTGGCGGGTCGTTACGCCATCCGTAGTATTCCGACGCTGGCGCTGTTCAAAGGCGGCCGAGAGGTGGCGCGCCAGTCGGGCGCGCTGGACCTGGCACGGCTGACGCAGTGGGTGCGCGCGCATTCATGAGTGCTGAGTGGCTGGTTGAGGTTTCGGGCGCGCGCAACCCGGGTACGGCAAGCCGCGTTCCAAGCGCGGACGGTATTTTGATCATCGCGGGTCTAAAACCGCCACCCGGCGCGGTTACCCTTCGTCGTAGCCCTCTTCCTGAGGATTGTCCGGAATCAGATAATCTTCGGCCGGGCGCTCGACGGGAATGGCCAGATACTGGCGTCGAGTTAGTTTCTGCGGATTCGAAATAGATGACCAAGTCTTCACCCGCGCTGCGTTCCACCAAGTAGGGTTTGCCGAACAGGTCGTCGATATTGCGCAGGGTCATGGGATCGGTGGTTTCAATGCGATGCAGCATGAAAGGTACTCCTACAGTTGGGGTTACCGGGCCGGGAGGGGGTTGCATTGCGGTGCGGCCACGCGCCTCGACACGCGGTAAAGAGTGTCGATCAGTTCAATGCTCTACAAGTATAGTCGCTGGTGAGCCGCATGTTGCTGGGCATGCATCTGGCTTCCCGGCACCGGTGGATTTCTGTTATGTTCGCGGCTATCCCAGGCCTATCGAGTGCGGCACAACATCATGAATTTTTGCAGCCAGTGCGGCGCGCCCGTGCGGCAGTGCATTCCCGAGGGGGACACGCTGCCGCGCTATGTCTGCACGGCCTGCGCCACTATCCATTACCAGAACCCCAAGATCGTCGCGGGTTGCATCGCCGAATGGCAAGGTCGGGTACTGTTGTGCCGGCGCGCCATCGAGCCGCGTTATGGGTTATGGACACTGCCGGCCGGTTTCATGGAGAACGGCGAAACCACGCCGGCGGCGGCGGCGCGCGAGACCCTGGAGGAGGCCAATGCCGTGGTCGCGGAACTGGCGCTGTACGGTGTGTTCAATCTGCCGCACATCAATCAGGTATACATGCTGTTCCGCGGTCGGCTGCATGAAGGCCGGGCCAGCGCTGGGGCGGAAACCCTGGAAGTGCGGCTCTGCGAGGAGGCGCAGGTGCCCTGGGAGGAGTTGGCGTTTCCGGTGATCCGCGAGACCCTGGAACTGTTTTTCGAAGACCGACATCGCGGGAGTTACCCGCTGCGCATGGGTGACATCATTCGCGGCGCGGACGATCGGATTGAGGTGCGGCGGTATTGAGTACCCGACGCGCCGTGGTCTAACGCAATTTGCCGAGGCTGTTGTTGAAGCGCTCGACCTTGTTGCCGATGCTGCGCTGCAGCTTGGTTTTGTCGTCCGCCTCCAGCTTGTCGAGCAGGCTGTTATATTGATCGAGAAAGTCCGCCATCATGCGCCGGGCCTGTTCGATCACTTCCGGCGTGGCGTCGTCTTCCGATGCCAGTTCGATCTCGTCGCCGAGTTCTACGGCGTCGGCGGCGAGCCTTTCAACTTCTCTTGCAAGCTTGGGGTCCATGGTGGCGCCACCTTAGACGACTACCCTGCGGAAGTAAAGGAAACCGCTGTTTGCCTGGCGCCGGCGTGGAAAATCCGCTGCCGTTCGGTGCGCGGCCCGTCCCGGCCGACGGACGAAAGATTATACTGGACCGTGAAAAATCACGTTTATCAGGAGATGCGACATGTATGGTTTTAACGTCATAGTGCCGGGCGATTTCGCTGCTGTGGTCACGCGTGTCATCGAGGAGTTGAAGAAGGAAGGTTTCGGTGTGCTCACCGATATCGACGTGCAGGCGACACTAAAGGCCAAGCTCGGCGCGAGCATGCGGCCCTACCGCATCCTCGGCGCCTGCAATCCGCCGCTGGCGCACCAAGCCATCGAAATGGAAGCGGATATCGGGCTGCTGTTGCCCTGCAACGTGGTGGTGCGCGAGCAGGACGATGGCAGAATCAATGTCGGTTTCATGGATCCCCAAGCCGTGCTCGGGTTAGTGCAGCGCAAGGAGATGGAAGCGCTGGGACTTGAGGTGCGCGGTCGTTTGGAACGGGTGCGTGACGCATTGGGGAGATAGCCGGGGCAACACCAGCCTGACGGCGGGACCTGCAATCTGATGCGGATTACGCCGCCTGGGTGCCGAGAATCATGCTCTGCGCATCGCCGAATTGTTGGTCGGCCTCGATCAACAGGGCCTCGATGGCCTGGGTCGGCAAGCTGATCCTGTCCCAGGCGGACGGATCCAGGGGCGGTGCGGCCTCGCTGGCGCCAGCGCCGCTGCGGATGGCGCTGGCAATCACATCCGCGACATGCACGACAGCGGTGATCAGCGGATAGTCCGGCGACTGACTGGGGTTGTGATGAAACTCCACCGCTTCCACCAAGCTGGCGGGCAGTTTCCACAGCCGCATCAGTTCCGCGCCGACCGTGGCATGATCGAAGCCCAGCAACTCCTGCTCCGCCTGTTGCAGCACGATGCCGTTGTAGCGCGCGCGCAGCAGCGCCTCGCGCGCCAGTTCAGGTAGTTTGCGGTAGATCACCAGCGAACCGAGATCATGCAGTAGTCCGGCGACGAAGAAATGTTCAACATTGGGTTGCTTGCTGCGCGCCGCCAGCAGGCGCGCCACCACCCCACAGTACAGGCTGTGCTTCCAGAAGCTGTCCATGGAGACGAGATCATTGGGCACGCCGGAGAACATCTTGACCACCGAGGTGGCGAGGATCAGGTCGAGCAGATCCAGTGTGCCGATCACGGTGATGGCGCGCGACACAGTCTCGATACGCGAGGGGAAGCCGTAGAAAGGGCTGTTGACGATTTTGAGCAGGCGTGCGGTCAGCGCCGAATCTTCGCTGAGCACACGGCCGATATCGATGGCCGATGACTCCGGGTCATTGACCAGTTCGATGGCGCGCATCACCACCTCCGGCAGAGAGGGTAGGTCAATGCCGCCGGCGATCAGTTCGCGCGGGCTAACGGTCATGGCCGTTCGGCTCCATTTGGGGCAGGGTTTCGCGCATCCGGCATAAGCGCAGCAGTTCCTTGACCAGCGGCTGTGCCGGGTCGAGGTGGCGGAAACGCTGCTGCAGACGCAGTTCGAACCGTTCCGGCGTCTCCGGCCCGCTACCCAGGTGTCTGGGCAAGGCGGTTGCGGCCTGCGCCGGGGCCTGCACTTCCAGACCCTTGACGCCCTCCTGCTCCAGCCGTGACAGATCCTGCATGCTCAGCACCGCACCGGCCTTGACCAATATCTGGCCTTTGCTGTTGCTCACCGTGCGCAGCACGATCATGCCTTCCCGCAGCCAGCCGAGCGTGAAATAACTCATGGCGCACCGGCCGCGGCGTGCGGCGCTGACAAGCCAATCAGATGCGGCGAGCGGATCATGAGTTTTCCCTGTGAGTGTCTCGGATGACGCAGTGCGGCAGATCGTCCAACCGCCACCATCCCCGCGCCCCGATTGCCGGACTAAGATTTTGATTCTACATGCTCGACGAAATATGGCAACAGGATATGGGTGTACTGAGGATGCCAACGCTGTAAGCGCTGGTGCGTTGTGCCTCGAATGAAGCCTATGCGCACCTCGGCAGCGGCAGGTCTATTACCGATACGCATCATAGCCCGGGTGAGGTCAAAGCGTAGCGAGCGACGGGGTCATGGTGTCGACCCCGGCAGGGTGACGTGATGCTGTCGCAGATGGACGCCGTGATCGGCGGGTGCATGCGCAGCCATCAAGAGGCTGCTCAGGGCCAGCACTACCAGAATTATTCCCAGGCTCTGGCGTACAGAGGGCAGACGCGTCATGCGTGTCAGCCAGCCGGTGAATACGCCCGCGCTCATCACCCCGGGCAGTGTGCCCGCGCCGAACGCCAGCATGGTTAGTGCGCCGGTCTGGGCCCCGCACAGGGCGCTGGTCCAGAGCAATGCCGAATACACCAAGCCGCAGGGCAGCCAGCCCCAGACGGCACCGAACAGCAGGGCATGCAGCGGCGAGCGCACCGGCAGCAGTCGCCGGCCCAGCGGTTCGAGCCGTCGCCACAGCGGCGCGCCCAGCGATTCCAGGCGGGCGAAACCCGGGAACCAGCCGGCGAGATACAGGCCTATGCCCGCCAGCACCAGGGCCGCCAGTCCTTGCAGCAGAAAATGGCCATGGGTCGGGCTGAGCGCATGAAACAGATGCTGGCCAAAGGCGCCGAACACCGCGCCGGCCAGAGCGTAGCTGGCAATACGGCCAATATTATAGGCGCCGACAAAACTTGCTAGGCGCCAGCGTGAAGCGCGCACCTCCGGCGGCAGACTGAATGTCAGTGCACCGATAATGCCCCCGCACATTCCGATGCAATGCAGAGTGCTAAACAAGCCGAGGGTAAAGGCGATGCTGAGCGGGTGGCTGTCCACAGTGAAACTTTCCAGCTTGACGTTGATCTACGGAGAGTTACATTAACGGTAGTGTCAGTGGATTTACAATGGTGGGCGGAATTGCGAAGATAGCGCCTCGGGTTGATGTGGGTCAATGTGTTGCCCTGCGGCGATTGGGTAGAGTGGCGGTAATTTTATAGCCGTCGGTGGGTAGTGCATCACCAGCTACGAATTTTATTCATGTTTTGTTACAGGAGAGACCGATCTATGAAGAAGACTATCGTGTTGGCCGTGGCGGTTGCCTTGGTGGGCGTGCAGGGCTTGGCGCAAGCCGCTGATGCTGCAGCCGGCAAGGCCAAAGCTGCGGTATGCGCCGGTTGTCATGGTGCCAATGGTGTGAGCGCCAACCCGCTGTGGCCAAATCTGGCTGGCCAGAAGGAACAGTATCTTCTGAAGCAATTGCATGACTGGAAGTCCGGCGCGCGCAACAACAACCCGATGATGGCACCGATGGCTAAGCCGCTGAGCGATGCCGATATGGAAAATCTGGCGGCGTATTTCAGCAGCCTGAAGCCGTAAATTCCAATTCACTTGCTATTCGCCAGGGCGACTCGAAAGCCGCCCTGGCTTCTCGCATTACAACCTTTTTATTGCATGCGGCGGTTACCGCGGCCGCAAGGCGTGCAGTGTATACAGTGCCAGGGTGAACAGCACCAAGGCGCCGGCCTGATGCGCCGACGCGAGCGGGATTGGTACCAGCAACAGCAACGTGGAAATCCCCAATGTCACCTGCACCAGCACCATCGCCAGCAGCAGATTGACGCCACGCCGCGCTCTTGATGGCAGCACCTTGCCGCGCGATCGTGTCCAAAAGATGATGATCAAGGTCAAGGTGCTCAGCGCCAGCAGACGGTGATCGAACTGCACGGCGGGGATGTTCTCGAAAACATTCTTCCAGGCCGGTTTCAGGAATCCATAGGCCGGCGGAATCCAGTGCCCATCCATCAACGGGAAAGTGTTGTAGGCGAAGCCGGCCTTGAGACCGGCGACGAAGCCGCCGGACAGCACGGTGAGCGCAATCAGTCCGGCCACCAGATGTGCGAAGCGCCGCAACGACCGCAGGTTGGACCCGGCTTCGCGTTGCGGATAGAGCAGCCCGAGCGCTATCCAGAACATGTAGGCGTAAATCAGGAACGCGGCGGCCAGGTGCGCGGTAAGGCGATACTGGCTGACATGCGGGTTATCGATCAGCCCGCTGGCCACCATGTACCAGCCCAATGCGCCTTGCAGGCCGCCGAGCAGGAACATCGTGATTAGTTTTGGCAGCATGGGTTTTGCAATGCGCCGCTTGACGGCGAAGTACAGAAAGGGGAGCAGGAATACTAGGCCAATGCTGCGACCGAGCAGACGATGCGCGTATTCGAGCCAGAAGATACCCTTGAATGCCTCCAGCGACATGCCGAAATTTTTCTTCCGGTACTCGGGGGTCTGTTGATACTTGTGATAGGTGTCTTGCCACTGAGTTTGGGATAACGGCGGAACCGTGCCGACGATCGGCTCCCATTCCACCATCGACAGACCCGAGCCGGTCAGCCGCGTCACCCCCCCCAGGACTACCATGGCGAACACCAGCGCGCAACAGGTCAGCAGCCAGTAGGCGATTGGGCGGTGGCGCGGCTCGGCGGTGGACAGGGCTGTGGGGTACATGGGTATCTCCTGACCTGCAAAGGCGACTATGGTAGCGCAAGTGCGCAAGGCTTGTGCGTAGCGACCGGCTCGGCGCCGCACGGTTCAATGTGGGTATCCAATCGGAGGGATTGTTGCAGGCGGCGTCCTCCGCCACCCTGCGCGTTCCCTATTGCTGCATGCCGACTCATGCGCCTGACGCTCGATTTAAGTTCCTTGCAACCGCTCCAGTCTGCGCTGGAACACCACCCGGTGTATGCCGCAGTGCGCGATCGCGCCGATTTGCAGGTTTTCATGTCGCAGCACGTGTTTGCCGTGTGGGATTTCATGTCCCTACTCAAAACCCTGCAGCACACGCTGGCGCCGGCGAACGCGCCATGGCTGCCGGTGGGCAATCCGTCAGTGCGGCGCTTCATCAACGAGATTGTGCTCGGTGAGGAATCCGATATTGGCCTTTCCGATGCCCAGGGCCGCGCGACCTATGTCAGCCACTTCGAGCTGTATTGCGACGCCATGCGCGAGATCGGCGCGGCGGCCGATTTGCCGCTGTGTTTCGTGGCCCAGGTGGGCCGTTCAGGGCTGGCGGCGGCGCGTAGCGCCGGAATTGTTCCGCCGGCCGCGGCGCGCTTTATGGACAGCACCTTTGCCCTGATCGAAACCCAGCAACCGCACGTCGTGGCGGCGGCCTTCTCACTGGGTCGCGAGGACGTGATACCACGCATGTTCCGCGGACTGCTCGCCACTATGGGCGTACCTGAAACGCAGGCGCCGGCCTTCCACTATTACCTCAAGCGTCATATCGACTTGGATGAAGGCGAGCATGGCCCTCTCGCCCTGCTCATGTTGGAAGAGCTGTGCGCCGGCGATCCGCAGCGCCGCGTCGAAGCCGTGGCGGCGGCAGAGCAGGCGCTCCGCGCGCGATTGCGGTTCTGGGATGAAGTTCTGGCTGATCTGGAGCAGCGGCGACTACGCCCTACCGGCAGTTGACGGTCAGGATGAAATCCGGCTGGGCGGTGGAGTAATCGTGTTTATCGGGTTATCACACCCACCCACTACCGGTAAGTATGTTGAGCATCTGCACCAACCTAGGACGGACTACCGTACCGCTTTGCAGATTCTTCACAAGCTGCGCGTTGGCATGGTGCGATCGAATCAAGACCGAACGAGAGGTACGCCCGCAGAAGTCGTCGAGACCGATGAAACCTACGTGGGCGGACGTACGCGTGGCAAGGGGCGCGGCGCGTCCACGATAGGGTCGTCGTGTTCGGCTCGCCCTCTCGTTACCTACAGGCGTACCCCAATGAGCTCACATTCCGTTTCAATCGCCGCTTCTACCCGTTCAACACCTTCCGCTCTTAGTTTGGCATCGCTGGCGCTGTCATCGCGCCAACCTATGCCGAGTTTTATGCCGGAAATCACGACCCACTACATCTAGTAAATATGTGTGACAATCCGATAAGCACGGGATTAATTATTTAAGGTACCCCTCCCAGCACAATGGGATAGCCCAAATGGAGCGCTTATCCCGCACTTTGGGCTGTGGTACAATTTGCCACCATCTCTATTCCGAGACATTTTGACGAGGTATCGCCATGCCCGAGAGAAGCGCAAAAAGGAACCAGACCGTAGCCCGTATGATCGAGCTGCAGAAGATGTTCATCAATTATGAGCACAAGGCCGGTTTGGACCCTCAGGATTACTACACCCCTGCGGATAAACATCCGTTGGCCGGTTTCCGCGCCGAGTATTACAACTTGGCGAAAGATCTGGTCGACCTGGCCCACGCCGAGGTCGGTTCGCACCGCTAAGCGGTAGTATGGACCTCGTGCTGTGCCCATCGGGCGCACTGGCAACGGTGCGCCCGTTTGCGTTTGTCACTCAATTTTCGGGGCAAGTCTCAGACTCGCCCCGAACCATCTCGGGCGCACAGAGTGGCCGATTTTTTTAATTGGTTGCCTTCCAGGGCATTCAATGGATTCTTTGGAAGATCTGTTCAACTATCCTTAGCTGGTGCGATTTGCGACACTCGCTATTGCCATGGACCAACCTGCCCCCCTTCGTCTCTCCATATCCGGCATGAGCTGCGCCAGTTGCGTGTCCGCGGTCGAGCAATCCTTGCGCGCGGTGCCCGGTGTGCGCGAGGCCAACGTCAATCTGGTCGAGCGTACCGCACTGGTCACTGGCACCGCCCCCGTCGAGACATTGATCGCCGCCGTGCGCAAGGCCAGCTACGACGCCGCCGAACTCAAAGGGTTGGAGGATGAAGACGACAAGGAAGCCTCCGAACGGGCTTATTACCGGCGGCGTCTGAGTCAGTCCGCGGTGGCGGCGCTGGTTGGCCTGCCGCTGTTTGTTGCCGAGCCGTTCGGTTGGCTGCCGCTGATCAGCGACCCCGGTGGCCAACGCTTCTGGCTGCTGATCGGTATGGCCACGCTGGCGGTGCTGATCTACTCGGGCGGACATTTCTTCCGCGGCGCCTGGCAGCAATTGCGGGTGCGTCGTTCCAATATGGATACGCTGATCGCGCTCGGCACCGGCGCGGCCTGGTGTTACTCGATGGCGGTGGTGGTGTTCCCGGACAGCGTGCCGAGTCTGGCGCGGCACGCCTACTTCGAAGCGGCCACCCTGATTCTCTGCTTCATCAATCTCGGCAACGCGCTGGAGCTGCGCGCGCGCGGCCGCACCTCACAGGCCATCAAGCGTCTCATCGGTCTGCAACCCAAGACCGCGCGCGTGATCCGCGACGGTCGAGAGCTGGATATTCCGATCAGCGACGTGGGTCTCGATGACACCGTGCGCGTGCGCCCTGGTGAACGCATCCCGGTCGACGGCGTGCTCATCGATGGCCATTCGACCGTCGATGGATCCATGCTCACCGGCGAACCGCTGCCGGTGGAGAAGGGCACAGGCGATGCCGTGGTCGGTGGCACCATCAATGTCAGCGGCACGTTTCTCTATCAGGCCAAGCGCATCGGCCGCGACACCGTGTTGGCGCAGATCATCGAACGCGTGCGCCAGGCGCAGGCCAGCAAGCCGGCCATCGGCCGCCTGGTCGATCAGGTCGCGGCGGTGTTCGTGCCGGCGGTGCTCGTGATCGCGGTCGTGACCTTCGTCCTCTGGTATCAGCTCGGTGTCGAGCCGCGCCTGAGTTACGCCTTCGTCGCCACACTCACCGTGCTGATCATCGCCTGTCCCTGCGCGCTGGGACTGGCCACGCCGATCTCGATCATGGTCGGCGTCGGCAAGGCTGCCGAGCACGGCATCCTGATCCGCAACGGTGATGCCTTGCAGCAGGCCGGCGTCCTCACCGTGCTGGCCCTCGACAAGACCGGCACGGTCACCGTCGGTAAACCCACGGTGACGACGCTTCTGCCGGCCGCCGGCTGGGACGAGACACGCGTGCTGCAACTCGCCGCCGCCCTCGAAACCGGCTCCGAGCACCCACTCGCCGCCGCCATCGTCAATGCGGCGCAGGCACGCGGTCTGGCATTGCCGACGGTCACGGATTTTCACGCGCTGACCGGCAAGGGCGTGCGCGCGTCGTTTGACGGCAAGACCGCGCTGTTCGGCAATCTGGCGCTGATGCAGGAGTCCGGCATCCTGCTGGGTGATTGGCGGCAGCGCGCCGCGGCACTGGCGGCGCAGGCGCAGACGCCGATGTATCTGGTACTCGATGGCCAAGTGGCGGGCGTGGTCGCCGTCGCCGATCCCATCAAAGCCGACTCCAAGGCGGCCATCGCGCGGTTGCATGCGCTCGGATTGAGGATCGTCATGATTACCGGCGACACTGCCGCCACAGCGCAGGCCGTCGCACGCGCGGTCGGCATCGATGAAGTGTTCGCCGAAGTCCTGCCGGCACAGAAGCAGGACCGGATCGTCGCCTTGCAGGCGTCGGGTACACGCGTCGGCATGGTCGGCGACGGCATCAACGACGCACCCGCGCTGGCGCGCGCCGACGTCGGCTTCGCCATCGGTGCCGGCACCGATGTCGCCATCGAGAGCGCCGCCGTCACACTGATGGGGGGCTCACTGCACGGCGTCGCCGACGCCATCGCCATCTCGCGCGCCACTGTGAAGAACATCAAACAGAATCTGTTCGGCGCCTTCATCTACAATGTGCTCGGCATTCCCATCGCCGCCGGTATGCTGTTCCCGCTCTGGCATATCCTGCTCAACCCGATGCTCGCAGGCTTGGCCATGTCGCTGTCCTCGGTGACCGTGGTCAGCAACGCGGGTCGGCTTCGGTTCTTCGATCCGAAAAAAACCAATTGAGCCGCCAAGGACGCCAAGAGCGTGAAAGTATCAATCCCGATTTTCTTGGCGCTCTTGGCGGCTCAAAGGTTTTAAAGGTTTAAAAACACATGTCCTGGTGGGGAAAAATACTCGGCGGCACCTTCGGCTTCATGCTCGGGGGCCCTTTGGGCGCCTTGCTGGGCGCGGCCTTCGGGCATCAGTTCGATCAGGGCCTCGGCGGGCTCGCGGCCGAAATCGATTACGGCAATGTGCAGGCCGACAACGAACGCATCCAGTCGGCCTTCTTCACCGCGACCTTTTCGGTCATGGGTCATCTCGCCAAGGCCGATGGCCACATCACGCCGGAAGAGATCGCGATGGCGCGCAGTGTCATGGGCCAGATGGCGCTGACGGCGGAACTGCAACGCGCCGCCATCAGCCTGTTCAACGCCGGCAAACAACCGCATTTCGATCTCGACGCCGTGCTTGAACAGTTCCGCCGCGAGTGCCACAGGCGCCGCAGTCTGTTGCGGATGTTCATCGAGATTCAGCTCCATGCCGTGTATGCCGATGGCCAAGTGCACTCCGCGGAACAGCACCTATTGCAGCATATCTGTACGGTACTGGGCTTTTCCCGCCTAGAGTTCGCCGCCTTGCAGGCGCGTGTGCGGGCCACGCGCGAATTCGCCGGTGCGCACCGCGCGCAGACGCGTGCCACGACGCGCGATGCACTGGCCGAAGCCTATGGCGTGCTCGGGCTGACGGCGCAGGCCGATGATGCCGAGATCAAAAAAGCCTATCGGCGCTTGATGAATCAGCATCATCCCGATAAGCTGGTATCCACGGGATTGCCGGAAGAGATGCTGCGGCTGGCTACACAGAAGACCCAGGAGATCAAGGCGGCCTACGAACGGATACGCCAGGCACGTGGTTCGACACGCTGACGCGACGAGGTGACTGCTGTGCGCTTGGGTTTGGCATTGACCGATGAGTGAAACGAACGCGTGCCTGGTGCGTGCGTTGTTCAAGACGGCAGCCCTGCTGTCGGCGCTGTATTTGCCCATGGGCTATGCGGCGGAGTCCGATGTGCCCGCCGCCGCTGTTCCCGCCAATACCACACCAGTCGCGCCGGCAATAGTCCCGTCGACGCCTGCTGCAGCAGTACCGCACCTGACGCAACCCGCCGCCAAGGCCGGCGGCATCGATGCCGTGCTGGTGCTGGACAGCTCGGGCAGCATGAAGCACACCGATCCGCTCAGTCTGCGCTTGCCAGCCGCCAAGCTGTTCATCGCTTTGCTCGGCAAGGCTGACCGCGCCGGCGTCATCAGCTTCAGCGACCGGGGCTATCCACTCGCGGCGCTGCTGCCGGTTGCCGAGGCGGCAGCCAGAAAGAAACTGCTGGGGGCCGTCGATAAGGTCGCATCCAACGGCCAGTTCACCAATCTCTACGATGCCTTGTTGAAGGCCCGCGTCATGCTCGGTGAGCAGCGGGATGATCGGCCGCGCTATGTGATCCTGATGTCCGACGGCCAGATGGACACGGGCAACGCCGCGCGCGATGCGCAGCTTGCCGCGCAACTCAAGGACACGCTGCTGCCGGTGCTGACCAAGGCCCATATTACGCTGTATACCATAGCCTTTAGCCGGGAGTCCGATGTCGCGCTGCTCAAGAGCAGCGCCGCGGCAACGCACGGCCAGTTCCGTCTGGCGATGCTCGACAAGGATCTGCACGACGTCTTTACCAGTCTGTTCGAGAGCGCCAAGTCGCCTGACATGCTGCCCATCGAAGGTGGCGAGTTCCACGCGGATGACGCCATCCAGGAAGTGACCGTGGTGGCAAGCAAGGACAATCCCAAGGTGCAGATCTTCCTGCAGACGCCGGACGGCAAGCGTCTCGCCGCCACGGATGTCGATGCACAGAGCAAGGCCATGCGCTGGTACAGTTCGCCGGCCTTCGACATGATTACGCTGGATCATCCCGTCACCGGCAATTGGAAAGTGCTGTTCAGCACCGGCAAGAACAAGGCTTATATCGTCACGGATCTGGGCATTTTCACTGATCTGAAGGATCGGGAATTTCAGCGTGGCGCGACCTTGACCGTAACCGCTTGGTTGAATCGCGGCGGCGAGATCGTCAAGCAGCCGGATATCCTGGCTAGCACCCAGTTCACGATTCAGATGCGGGCGCCGGGTGGCGCTGTCAACGAGTTCATCATGCGCGACACCGGCCAGCTCGGTGACAAGGTGGCGAACGACGGTATTTATACCGCCACCGTACCGCTGATCACGCTCGGCCAGCAGAAGCTGCGCCTGATCGCCAAAAGCGCGACCTTCGCGCGCGAGACCACGCGCGATATCGATGTGGTTGAAGCACCTGTCGTGGCGCATGCCGTCGCCGAGGTACCCGCGGCTCCGCCGCCTGACGTCATCAAGCCGGTGGTTAAGCAGGTCGCAGCGCCCGAACCCGCGGCGGTACCCAAGACGCCGACGCCGGTGGCGGAAAAAAGTCCGAGCATGGGCTGGGTGCTGGGCGGTTTTGTGTTGTTCAACGTGTTGGTCGGTAGCGTTGTCGTGCTGGTGCTGTGGCGCCGCCGCCGCCCGGTCGCGGCCGCTCCTGCCGATGACGGCAGGGACGAAGACGACGCGGCCAAGGCCGCGCCGGGCAAGGGCAGGAAAAAATAGGCGCCGGTATGATCCGCGTCCATATCCTGGTGTTTATAACCTTGCTCGAACTGGTCGTTGTGTTCGCGGCGCTGTGGCTGGTGTGGTTTTTTAAAGTTCGCACACTAAACCGCCGTCAGGAAGCGTTGCGTTCCGCGGCTACTGCCGAGCAGTCCGCTCGCGGCGACGGAGCGTACTTCGTAACGGAATTGGTCGCGACGCGCGCGCAAATTGACATACTTGCCAAAGACGGGCCGGATGTGCCGCTGACAGGTCTGAAACTGCGCGCGGCCTACCTGGATCTTGAACGTGATTTCGCTCAGGGTCGGCAGCGCGATGTAGAGTTCTGGAC
>VFSW01002422.1_pt1 | contig 28117 bp, 19 predicted proteins | sample 5358111 | NCBI WGS metagenome assembly VFSW01 (sample SAMN11554181, study PRJNA540505) | mine drainage metagenome | isolation source: sediment from site ElyBrook_90M | place: USA: Ely Copper Mine, Vershire, VT | collected 2017 | reverse complement strand
CCCACGAGGTGCCGCCCGTCGATGAAGAAGTTCGGGGTGCCCTGCACCTGGAAGTCTTCCGCCACGTCGCCGTCGGCGTCGATGTCCTTTTTGTGCGTATGGTTCGCGATCGCGGTCTTCGCTTTTTCGGCGTTGGCCCCCGCGTCGCTCGCCATCTTCACGATCGTGTCGATGTTCGCTTCCTTGCCGTTCGCCAGGTCCTTCTGGTCCGCATAGAAGCGGTCATGCACGTCCCAAAAGCCCTTGTCGCCCTTCTCGGCGCGCACCTCGAGCGCGGCCTCTGCCGCAGGCTCGGCGGCCGGGTGGAACGGGAGAGGCTCGTTCTTCCAAACGATGCGGACCTTGTCGCCGTACTTGTCGCGGATCGCCTTGAGGGTCGGCTCGACGCGACTGCAGTACGGGCACTGGAAGTCCGAGAACTCGACGATCGTCACGAGCGCGTTCGGGCTCCCGAGGGCGGGACTCGCGGGAAGGCCGGAGCCCTCGGCGAGCGGGATCTTGAACACAGTCGATGTGTCTTCCTTGTCTTCCTCTTCGGCCTTCGCGGGCGCGTTCTTCTTGTTCTCCTTGCTGAGCTCCACGTAGAGGCGAGACCGCGGCGTGCCGCTTTTCAGCTTCGCCTGCGCCTTGTCGAGCTCTTGGTCGATCGTCTTCTTGAAGTTGTCGAAGGGTTGCGCCCCGTTGATGAAGACGCCGTTCACGAAGAACGACGGCGTCCCCTGCACGCCGGCCGCCTTGCCGTCGTTCAGGTCTTTGTCGACTTTGTCGGCCCACTTGTGGCTGGCGATGCCCGCCTTGAACGCCGCGATGTCCTTCACGCCCGCGTCCTGCGCCCATTTGACGTAGCTGTCTTCGCCGAGCGCCCCCTGGTTTTTGAACGCCGTGTCGTGAAACTTCCAGAACGCGTCGTTCCCGGCCAGCGTAAAGACGCCCTGGCCGGCTTCGGCGGCCGGCTTGGCATTCTGGTGGAAGGGCAGCGGGTTATTCTTCCAGACGACCCGGACCTTGTCCGGGCCGTACGTCGTTCGAACCTGATCGAGGGTCGGCTCGACGCGGCTGCAGTAGGGGCACTGGAAGTCGCTGTACTCGACGATGGTGACCAGCGCGTCGCGGTGCCCCCACATCGGGTCCTTGCTCGAGATGGGGACAGGAGAGTCGCTGTCGTCCCAGGTCGTGGCGCCTACCGCCGTGTCGGCCGTGATTTCGCCGGCGCGCAGGCGGTGCTGGTCGTAGCCCCACATCACGGCCACGCCCGCGAGGAAGCATAGGAGGAAGCCGACGATGGCCACTCCGGTATTCACGCCCCCGCCGTCCGAGTCGGCCTGCGGTTCAGTCATTGGGTTGTTGGACATTGGATAGAGCCTTTGGTGTACGAGGAAAGCCGAGCGCCAGCGGCGGCGGGCGCACCGGAGGGGGGGCGCGCGCCGCCGTCACGTTGACAAAGACGAGTGATTGTCCCTGCGAGGGGAGCCGGGCACCCCTCGCGCTCCCGACGGGAAGAGACCCATCACGACGGAGGAGGGATGGCGCTGCGGATGGCCTGGCAGCACGCGCGCGTCAGGGACGCGGAGGCCGTTCGACGCGACAGCGCACGCCTGGCAGAGGTCCACCGTCGAGCTCCACCACCGGTAGCTCCACGCCCGAGCCCTGCGGTATCGCCGTCTGAGCCGTCGCGAGGGCGGGCTCGACTGGCGTGAACGCGCAGGCTTGTGCGCCGCCGCCGGGCACGAGGGATGGCGACGGCGAGGACTCGCCGGGGGCGCACGTTTGCGGAACGAGATCCGCGCGGAGAGCGTCTTGCGCCGGCTGGAACGTCGGGGGCGGCGCGAGGAGGCTCGCACCGCGGTCGTCACAATACGGCGCCGAAGCGGCCAGTGCGGGGAGCGCCACGGCCCAGATCGCGATGAGGAGGGCCGCAAAGAGTGCGATGCGAAGGGGCCGCCAGCGCATTCGCGGCGTACTGTGGATCAGGGACCTACCCTAGAGCAAGCGGAGCGACAGAGGCCGCTTCCCCCGAAAAGCTTCGCGTTACGGCGGGGGTCACCCAGCCGCGTCAACGAGCCTCTCGGTCGATGGCGCAGAGCGTTCGCTTGAGCCGTTTGAACGCGTGGCCACCAGCATCCTCGTCCGCGCCGTCCGACCAACCGGCGGACTCCGAGGACCAAAGCCGCACCTTGGCCGTGGAGAGCGCCATCCGGGCCTCCAGGCGCCTTGCCGCAACGCTCCGCGGCTCGGTCACGGTGCCCTTCGGGAGCCTCATCACCGCGGCCCTCGCCAGCGCCCCCGCATCACGGCCGAGCGAGACCCAGTACGTTACGGCAACATCACCGAGCACGGCGGCGAAGCGCCTGACCTCGTCGTCGTCTCCCGCCGCGAGCGTCGGAACCAGGCCGGCGGACGCGGTCACGACGCGCACTCCCGCCGGGTGGGGAAGGAGGGTCGCGGCTTCCAGCGTGAGAGCCACGATCGGCCGCTCCGGCATCCAGAGCCTCGCGGCCGAGAGCTCTTCGACGAGACCTTGAGCGCAAGCGGGCGAGCCGCTCACCGTCCATGCGCGCGCCTTCTCCGCCTGCCACGCGGCGAGCGGAAACCGCGCGTCGCCTGCTCGAGCGACGGGGGCATCGCAGGACACGGGCGCCAGGAAGTTCAGCGCTCCCGCCCGCTGAGCAGCGACGCTCCCGGCCACCTCGCTCGCGTCGATCACGGGCGCCACGGGAACGCGGGCAAGCGACGGCGCGGCGCGCACCAGCGCGTCGAGCGAGGCTTGCCGGTCGGCGCCGACGACGAATCCGAAATCACCGACGGCTTCCCCGGACTCGGGCGGCGCCAGGACCATCACGGCGACACCATGGTTTTCACCCCAGCGAAGGGCCCGCGTCGACGCTCTCGGATCGAGCCCCGCGATGACGATGGCCGCGCCTTCGCCCGCGAGCTCGTCGAGCGAGACCTCCGTCCGGTCCGAACTCCCTGCGTCGTCGCGCGTGACGAGCCGGATGCTGTCGCCGGGGGAGGGCTCATCCATCGCCGGTGCGGGCTCCGGGGGCGCGCAAAGGTACTCGCCGCCTCCGGCCGAGCCCCCATCCGCGTAGCCACTATCCCTCTTGGGGGGGCCGGTCGCCGCCGATCGCACGCCGGGCGGAAGGCCGAGCGCCCACATGATGCCGCGGAGCACCCGCGCCGACTCGTCGCGAAGGGCCGGCGAGTCGGTGGGCAAGAGCAACCCGATCGTCCGCCCCTCCACGGAGTTGAGCCCTCGCCGGCTCGTCGCGAGCTCTCCTAGCTCCCCCCCCGCGTCGCCCTCGATGGCGCCCACGACGGCCGTCATCCCGGCGTCCGGATCGAGGAGCGCGCGCGCGAGCTGCGCGTTGCCGCTCGCCGTCGCGATGCCGACGAGGCGCGCGGCCAGGATGCGCTCGATGTCGACCCCGTAGCCGTACCTCGCGCGTTCGGCGCGCATGGCCTGGAGCGCCCCGAAGAGGACGCCCTCGGGCAGCTTCTCGACGAACCCCTGCACGAGCGCCACCGTCCGCTCCTTCTCGTCCTCGGGGCTCGCGCGGAGCCAGGCGTCCATGTAAGAGATGGCTTCGTACTCGCGATGCGTCGCCAGGGCGCTGAGCGTCAGCTCCTCCTCGAAGGCCGTCCGAACGATTTGGTCGACGGTCTTCCCGACGAGCGATCGCAAGAGGTCGAGCGCGGCCTCGGCGTCGCCGCCGAGACGGACCCGCCGGGCGCGCGCGACGGTGACGAGGTCGCGCACAGAGCCCGGCGGTACGTTCGTGCAGAGAGCGATCTGCCGATCCGCGGTGGAGAGATCGCCCTTTTGCATCGCGACGAGCGCGAGCAGGGCGCGCGCGAAGGGTACCCGTCCGTCGTCCGGAAAGCGGGCGAGGAAACCGCTCAGCATGGGCTCGAGCGCGTCGGCGGACATTTCGCCAGGACCGTCCGGGTCCCTCCACGCCTGTCTTATCGCCTCGAACGCCGCCGACGAAGAGGGCGACGACCCGAGCGACGCAACCGGCTTGGCCTCCGAGACCCCTCCCGCGCAAGCGCCGATCGCCCCAGCGACGGCCAGCGCTGCCCCGCCGAGCACCACGGCGATCGCCCTCTCACCGGCAGCGGATCGCCGCGATCTCCGCATGCGCTACCATCCGTAGCACGCGCTTGTCCCCGCCCGCGGCCCGTCGCCTCTTCACGCTGTCGGGCGTCGCGCCCCTCGGCGCATTTCTCGTGCTCCACGCCGTCACCAACGCGCGCGTCGTGCGGGGCGAGGCCGCCTTCGTCGGCGCCGTCGCCCAGTACGATCGCGTCCCCGCCCTGAGCCTCGTAGAGGCCCTCTTCGTCTACGCGCCACTCCTTTTTCATTCCTCTTATGGCCTCTGGCTCATCCTGGCCCGCAAGCCCCTTTCCGAGCCGAGCCCGTACCCGCCTCCGTGGCGGCTCGGCGTCCGCGCGACCGGCATCGTCGGCGCCTTGTTCCTGATGCTTCACGTCCCGGAGCTTCGGTTTCGAGGTGGACTCTCGGCCCCGCGGCCGTCGGGCGCGGAGCTTCTTACGTGGCTCACGGCGGATCTTTCGTCCACGTTCCACGGCTGGCCCCTCTTCGCGGCGTCCTACCTCTTCGCCAGCGCTTGCATGACGTTCCACTTCGTGGCCGGCAGCTGGGGCGTCTTCGCGACCACGCGGCTCGGCGCGGAGAACGCGCGCGCAAGGCGATGGACGGCCTGGGCCGCCGCTCTCGGGGGCGTGGCGCTCTGGCTCATCTTCGCCAACGCGATCGTCCTCGATGCGACCGGCGCGCGCCTCTTCGGCAACGCTCCGCCCGAGGACGCTCCGGGTGCCGAGCCTTGTCCTCCGAAGGCGCAAGGCCATTGACGAGCCCCACCGTTTGACACCCCCCCGCCTTTCCCCTACGTGGCTCATCTAGTTATGGCTGCTTCCAGGTCCCTCACGCGCAGCGAATCCGGAAAGGTCCGCCGGATTGTCGTCGTCGGAGGCGGCTTGGCAGGGTTGATGACCGTCATCAAGCTCTGCGAAGCCGGCGTCCCGGTGGACCTTTTCTCCCTCGTGCCCGTCAAGCGATCACACTCGGTGTGCGCCCAGGGCGGAATCAACGCGAGCGTCAACACCAAGGGCGAGGGGGACTCGCCGCAGGTCCACCTCGAGGAGACCGTCTACGGGGGGGACTTTCTCGCCAACCAGCCCCCCGTCAAGGGCATGTGCGACGCCGCGCCCGGCATCGTTTTTCTGCTCGACCGCATGGGCGTCCCCTTCAACCGGACCCCCGAGGGCCTGCTCGACTTCCGCCGCTTCGGCGGCACGCTCTTTCACCGCACCGCCTTCGCCGGCGCCACCACGGGCCAGCAGCTCCTCTACGCGCTCGACGAGCAGGTGCGGCGGTGGGAGACGGCCGACGTCGAGGACGAGCGCGGCGAGCGCGTGCCCGGCGAGAAGATGGTCCGCAAGTTCGAGATGTGGGACTTCGTCGGTCTCGTCGTCGACGATGACGGCGTCTGCCGCGGCATCGTCGCGCAAGACCTGAAGTCGATGGCCATCCGCTCGTTCCCGGGCGACGCCGTCGCCCTCGCGACGGGCGGATGCGGGATCGTCTTCGGCAAGTCGACGAACAGCGTCATCAACACCGGCACAGCCGCCAGCCAGGCTTACCAGCACGGCGCCTGCTACGCGAACGGCGAATTCATCCAGGTCCACCCGACGGCGATCCCCGGCGCCGACAAGCTCCGCCTCATCTCGGAGAGCGTGCGCGGCGAGGGCGGGCGCGTGTGGGTCCCGCGCGACCCGAAGGAAGTGCGATCCGGGCGCGACGTCCCCGAGAGCGCGAGAGACTACTTCCTCGAGGAGAAGTACCCCGGCTACGGCAACCTTGTCCCGCGCGACATCGCCAGCCGCGAGCTCTTCAAGAAGTGCTTCCACGAAAAGCGCGGCATTTACAGCCCGTCGACGGGCAAGAACGAGAACGAGGTCTACCTCGACGTGACGCACCTGCCGCGCGAGGTGCTGAAGAAGAAGCTCGCCGGCGTCCTCGAGATCTACGAGAAGTTCGCGGGGGAGGACCCCTACAGCAACCCCATGAAGGTCTTCCCCTCCGTTCACTACTCGATGGGCGGCTTGTGGGTGGACTTCGAGCGGAGCGCCGCGGGCTCGGTCGTCGCGGGCTCGCCGCGCAACCACGCTACGAGCATCCAGGGCCTCTACGCCGTCGGCGAGGTCGACTACCAGTACCACGGCGCCAATCGCCTCGGAGCGAACTCGCTCCTCTCGTGCCTCTGGGGAGGCATCGCCGCCGGCCCCGCCATCGCGACCTACCGCAAGAACCTCGCGAAGAGCGCGTGGGACCTTCCGAGCTCCCTCTTCGACAAGGCGCAGAAGCGCGAAGAGAAGCGCTTCGAGTCGCTCGTGAAGATGGACGGCGACGAGAACCCCTACAAGCTGCACGACGAGCTCGCCCAGACGATGCTCGTCGACTGCACGATCGAACGCCACAACCCGACGCTCGACAAGGTGCTCGCGAAGATCGAGGAGATCGACGAGCGCTGGAAGCGCGTCGGGGTCACGGACACGGCGGAGGGCCGCGTGAACCAGGGCGTCCAGTACGTGCGCCACCTGCGCAACATGATCGTCCTCGCGCGCGTCATCGCCCAGGGCGCCCGAAACCGCGACGAATCGCGCGGCGCCCACTACAAGCCCGAATTCCCGCAGCGCGACGATGCGAAGTTCCTTCGAACGACGCTCGCCTTCCACGAAGGCGCGTCGAACGGCACGCCCGACCGCGTGCGCTTCGCGCGCGACTTCGACTATCCGCTGCTCGGGACGACGGTGCACGTGACGGACGAAGTCGACATCAGCCTCGTCAAGCCGCGCGCGCGCAAGTACGAGACCGCGGGGGCCGCGAGCGCGACGGCGCAGGGGCAGAAGCCGGAGGCCGCGAAGGGGGAGAAGGCGCCGGCGGTGCAATGAGACGAACGACGTTCGCCCCGTAGCCGGCCACGAACCCTTTTCGACGGCGCGGGCTCGAACGAGCATGATCGGCGCCGCCATCGACCAAACGACCAAGGCGATCGAGGATCGATACGGCGAGCTCGCCGAGTCGACGTGCTGCCTCTCTTGCGGCTCCGCGGTGGCCCGGTGCGACGCGATCCGCGGCCAGGTCTGCGTCGATCTCGGCAGCGGCCGGGGCACCGACGTGCTCCGCCTCGCGGAGGCGGTCGGCCAGGAAGGCCACGCTTACGGGATCGACGTCACCGACGCGATGCTCGACAAGGCCCGGAAGACCGCACGCAGGCTCGGCGTCACGAACGCGACGTTCCTGCACGGGAACCTCGATGAGCTCCCGTTGCCCGACGAGACCGCCGACTGGGTGCTCTCCAATTGCGTCCTCAACCATGCCCCCGACAAGAGCGCCGTGTGGCGCGAGATCGCGCGCGTCCTCAAGCCGGGCGGACGCTTCGTCGTGAGCGACATCTACGCCGTCGAGGCGATCCCCGCCGAGTACCGAGACAACCCCGAGTACATCGCCGAATGCTGGGCGGGGGCCGTAAGCAAGGATGAGTACCTCCGTCACATCCAGTCCGCGGGGATGAAAGACGTCGCGCTCCTCGAGGAGAGCGCGCCCTACGGCAAGGGCAAGGCACGGGTGGTCAGCTTCACCGTCTCGGGCAAGAAGATGGAGCGCTGCTGCGCTGGCTCGTCGTCGCCGCCCGAGAACCCCAAAGAGAGAGAGGTACGTCCCGTATGAAATCGCTGATCAAGAAGAGCAAGGCCGCGGCGGAGCAGAGCACGGAAGGGTGCTGCTCCCCGAAGAAGGCCCAGGAGAAGGTCGCACAGTGCTGCGCGAAGGTCTCGACGGCCGTCGCGGGCTGCCACGACTGAGCACGGTCTCGCGGGTCCGGGCGCTGCTCGGACCCGCGAGGTCCCCTGCGTTCGAGCGCGCCGGCCACAATGGTCCCCTCCAAGTTCAACATCCTGACGAGGATCCACGGCACCGACCGCTACGTGCTCTCGAACCTCCTCAGCGGCCACGCCGACGTGCTCGACCCCGAGGTGGGAGCACGGTTCGAGCGCGGCGAGCTGAACCACGGTCCGGAGCTCGAGGCCAAAGGGTACCTGGTGGACCCCGCCGAGGAGCAGCGACGCTACCGAGCTGCGTACCTCGCGTTCGGCGACTCGCGCTCGAGTGACGAGGTCCAGATCTTCTACGTGCCGACGTACGCCTGCAACTTCGGCTGCTCGTACTGCTTCCAGGACGAGTACGCGCCGGCCCCCGGCGGCGACGCGAAGGCCGTGATGGACGCCTTCTTCGCGTACGTGGATCAGACCTTCGCCCACCGCCGCAAGTACATCACCCTCTTCGGCGGTGAGCCGCTTCTCGCGAGCCCCGCACAGCGCGCGGTCGTCGAGCGCATGGTCGAAGAGACCGCCCGGCGCGGCCTCGATCTCGCCGTCGTCACCAATGGCTACGCCCTCGCGAGCTACGTGCCGCTGCTCGCGCGCGGCCGGATCCGCGAGATCCAGGTGACGCTCGACGGCGCCGAGAAGGTCCACGACTCCCGGCGCTACCTCAAAGGAGGCGGGGCCACCTTCCAGCGAGTTGTCGACGGCGTCGGCGCGTGCCTCGCCGCCGGGCTCCCCGTGAACCTGCGCTCCGTCCTCGACCGCGACAACATCGTGAGCTTCGCGGAGCTCGCGCACTTCGCGATCGACCGGGGCTGGACCGAGAGCCCGCATTTCAAGACACAGATCGGGCGAAACTACGAGCTTCACCACTGCCAGGCCGGCAGCGACCGCATCTACTCCCGTCTCTCGCTCTACGAGGACCTCTACCGGCTCATCCAGCAGGACCCGGAGATCCTGCGCTTTCACCGGCCCGCCTTCTCCGTGTCGCGATTCCTCTTCGACCAAGGCGAGCTGCCTTCGCCGCTCTTCGACGCATGCCCCGCGTGCAAGACCGAGTGGGCGTTCGACTACACGGGGCGCATCTACCCGTGCACGGCCACCGTCGGCAAGGACGGCGAAGCAGTCGGCACCTTCTACCCGGAGCGCCGCCTCGACCTGGAGCGGACCGATCCATGGCAGGAGCGCGACGTGCTCGGCATCGACGAATGCCGCACGTGCAGCGTGCAGCTCGCGTGCGGCGGGGGGTGCGGCGCGGTGGCGAAGAACCGAACGGGGCGTGTCGCCTCGCCCGACTGCCGCCCCGTCAAGGAGCTCCTGTCGCTGGGCTGCGCCTTGTACGGCCACGAAGCCCTCGCCTGAAGCCGTTCGTCGGCGTCTTCTGTCTCCTCCGCGCGCCCACGTCCTTCACCCCTCGACCGCGCTCTTTGGATATGGTGTCCGCGATGCACCTTATCCCAGCCCATCAGAATCGTCCCTCCGACGACCCCATCTTCGCCCTTCACAAGGAAGCGACTGCCCGTCGCGCGCGGGGAGAGGCCGTCGTCGACGCGACGGTCGGCGCCCTCATGGATGAGGATGGCGCGCTCTCCGTCTTGCCGACGGCCGCGAAGGCCGTGCGGGACGTCCCCTCCACCGTGGGGGCGCGGAACGCCCCGAGCGTCGGCGCGCCCGCGTTCTTGCGCGGTGTCATCCACGACCTGGTCCCGGGCGCGCCCGAGCTTCGCGGCGCCGCCGTCGCCGCTGCGACGCCCGGGGGGACGGGGGCGCTGCGCCTCGCGATTGCGAACTTCCTCGAGCCGGGCCAATCGCTCCTGACGTCGAGCTGGTACTGGGGCCCGTACCAGACGCTCGGCGAGGAGGCCGACCGCAAGCTCGAGACGTTCGACATGTTCGCGCACGGCGCGCACGGCGTCGGCGGCCTCGACGTCGGCGCGCTCGACGCGGCGCTTGCCCGCCAGCTCCGCAGCCAGAAGCGCGCGCTCGTCTTCCTGAACGACCCCTGCCAGAACCCCACCGGCTACTCGATGACCGAGGACGAGTGGCGCGCCGTCGTGCAGTGCCTGCTCGCGCGCGCGGCCGACGGCCCGGTCACCCTCCTCGTCGACTGCGCCTATTACCTCTACGGCTCGCACGATCCGCGCGCCTTCCTCGTGCACCTTCGGCCGCTCCTCGGCAACGTGGCCGTGCTCTTCGCCTGGAGCGCGAGCAAATCCTTTACGCACTACGGGCTTCGCGTCGGCGCGCTCGTGGCGTGCGTGGCCGACGCGGACGAGCGCCGGAGGGTCGAGGCGGCGCTCAGCTATTCGTGCCGAGGGACGTGGTCGAACGGCAACCGCGGAGGGATGGCCGCCGTGACGAGGCTGCTCGCAGACCCGGAGCTCGCGCGAGCATGCGACGGAGAGCGCGCCGAGCTGAAGGGACTTCTGAAAGCCCGGGTGGATGCGTTCAACCGCCTCGCGCGCCCAAGGGGCCTCGACTACCCGCGCTACGATGGGGGCTTCTTCGTCACGGTCTTCCACGAGAGGCCGCTCGCGAAAGCCGCGGCGATGCGCGAAGAGGGCGTGTTCGTCGTCCCGCAGGCGCGAGGGCAAGGAAGCGGAGCGCTCCGCGTCGCGCTGTGCTCGGTGGCCGAGCGCGACGTACGCCGGCTGGTGGATGCCTTGTGCGATTGATGTGGGCGGACAAGGTCCTCCCGAGGGGAAACGGCTTGGCCGATGGAAAGAAGAAGCCCGAGAGTCGCCGCCTTGCGAGCGGCTCTCTCGGGCCTCCGGGGAGGGCGCCAGACTCGAAGCATGGTTTGCGTCGAGCCTCGCGCCTGACGAGGCGCCGGGCTACTTCGTCGCCGCGGTTCCCACGGCGGGCGTGGGGGTCGCGGTCGAAGAAGCGCTCGGCACCGGCTGCGCAGCGGGCGAAGCGTGCGCGGAGCGGGTCACGGGGGTCACGACGACCCCCGTCACGTCGCCCTTGACGGCGAGCTTTTGCTTCTTGCTCGTCGTCCCACGCGCGGCGCGCGTGGCGCGCAGCTTCGCCGTCCTGGCGGCGAGCTTCTCGCTGGTCAACTGCGTGCGAGCCTTGGGAGGCTGCATGCCGAAGTCCGCGAGCTGCTGGGGAGCGCTAGCGTACGCCGCCTGGACGAAGCGCGTGTAGTCCCGTACGAGCGGGGCCACATTCGTCTCGATCCCGGCGAGCGCCGCCACCGCATCCTTGACGCCGACGTGCGCCCCGTCCACGGCGGCGATCGCGCTGGCCAGTCTCTGGAGAGACTGGACCAGCGTGGCCGTCGTGTACATGACGTTCCCGAGCGTGAACGACCCGCTCGGGAAGTGCCTCTGCGTGCCGGCGATGAGCGCCTGCACGCGCGCCAAAGTTGCCGCCCTGTTCTGCTTCGATGCGTTGCTGCTGGACATGACTGTGTTTTCTCCTTTCCGAGGGCGCACCTTCGCCGTGACGGCGAAACCCTCGGGCGCTACTCAGCCAACGGCGCCCGAGGGGAGTGCCTGATCTGCTTCCCTCACCCCTTATGCCGGCGTCGGGGCCCGGATTCCGCGCAGGGAGGGCGAAATCGACAGTGGCGAGGTCGATTTTTTGGCAAAGGTAGGGATACGCGCCGACCTTGGGGACGAGGCTTCGCGAGACGTCCGCCTACGAGGTCGCCAACGGTTCGGCCGGACGCGGCCAGCCGGCGACGGTCCCCTTGTGGCTTTGCCACCTGGCGATTATATTGATGCCATGTGACCGATGCTCCGGCGGTCGCCGACAGGAGCTGTGGACCATGACCGAGTCGCTTCAGGACGCAGCCGACATGCTCGGCCTCAAGAAGGCGAAGGTGTCGACGACGCTCGACTTCGTGCCTTTCATCCGGCGCGGCCTGTCGACCAAGGCGGTCGAGTCGGTCGCCAAGGTGCTCCAGCTCACGCCGGCCCTCACGGTGAAGTCGCTCGGCCTGGCCGAGCGGACCTACGCCCGGCGCATCGAAAAGCACCAGCTGCTCTCGGTGGACGAGTCTGAGCGCGTCGTCCGGCTCGCCCGCGTGCTTGCGCTGGCCACCGAGGTGCTGGGCGAGCGCGACAGGGCGAGGCGCTGGGTCGTGGAGCCCAGCCGGGCGCTCGGCGGGGTCTCCCCGCTCACGCTCCTCGACACGGACATCGGTGCCGGCGCCGTCTTCGACGAGCTCGCGCGCATCGAGCACGGCGTCTACGCCTGATGCTGACCTTCTGGCGGATCAGCCCCGCCCGTCGGATGGCCACTGCCTTCGACGGGGAGGGTTCGCGCATCGCAGGCGGGCGGTGGAACCCGAAGGGCGTGGCCTTGGTCTACTGCTCGTCGAGCCTCTCGCTGGCGACGCTGGAGACATTTGTCCACGTCAACCCGCGCACCGCGCCCATCGTCCCGCAGGTCTCGTTCCGGGCGACGCTCCCGGACGCCGTCCCCGTCGAGCGCTTCGACCAGGCGAAGCTTCGTCCCGACTGGCGCGACTATCCAGCGCCCGTCTCGCTCGGGGTCCTCGGGGCCGAGTGGGCGCAGTCGCGGCGCACCGTGGCCTTGATCGTCCCGTCCGTGGTGACGCCGATCGAGGACAACGTCCTTTTGAACCCCTCACACCCTGACATGGCCAAGGTCGTCATCGGGGCCGCACAGCCGTTCGAGTTCGATCCGCGGATGTTCAAGTGACTCGTCGGGGAGGGCGCGGGCGCTCTACGAGCGGCGCATTCTGATTGCCCACTAGCCTCACGCTGAAGTGGCCGCACGGGAGATCAGCGCGTCGATCTCGGTTGGCTTCTTCGCGAGGGCGTAGCTCCAGTGGCCGTAGCGACCGTCCGCGTTCACCGCGGCGACCCAGCGCTCCGCAGCCCCGCGTTTCACTTCCTCGAGTGGATCGTACCCCTTCGTCTCGAGGATCACGGTCCGACGTGACTGCTCCTCGAGGGCGATGAGGAAGTCCGGTTCGTAGTCGTGCATGCGGCCGTTGTGCAGGTAGGGGATCGCGAAGCCCAACCCGGCATTCTTCACGAACGCGGTGACCCTCGGGTGCCGGTCAATAAAGTACGTGGCCGTCTGTTCCCAAACCTTCGTGTCGGCAACGACGAAGTCGACGTGGCTCCGCTCGACCTCACGCACATCGCGGCTCGTCCAGAATTCCACATCCTGCGTCGAGCCAGGCTTGCGGTTCGTCCGAGGACTCGCGCGACGATGGCCTTGTCGGTCTCGACGTACTTCCAAGACTCGATGATTACCTGCTTCAGATGCCCCTCGCGATCCGTCTTGTGGCCGATCACCCTGAAGAGCTTCGCGTCGCACTGCAGCTCGAAATCCTCGAGCGTCAGGTAGCGTGCGCCGCGCGCGGTGGTCGTCTTCGAGCCGATGTGGATCGTCTCGCGCACCAGCACTTTCTCTCCCGCCTTCACGACCTTCGCGCTCACGCCCGCCGCGTTGACGGTCTTCGGCTCGAACACGTGCCAGTTGGTCACGATCACACGGCCCCGCGCGAGGTGCGGCAAGAGTTGAAGGACTTGGCGATGGGACGCTCCTTCGCTCGGAGGAGAAGCTCCGTCGTCGCGAAAGTAAGCCCCCCTGCCGAGAACGGAGACTCCCTTGTTCGGATCGGAAGCTCCTCTCCCGAGGAGCGAGCCTCTCTCGGGCGAAGAGGTGACTCATTTCTGCGAACGTGACGCTCCGCCCTCGCGGCTTTCGCCTCCTCCCCCTCGAAAGTAGGCTCCGTCGTCGAGCCGCTTCGCTCCTCTGCAAGGCGGTGAGCCACCCATGCCGCGATAGGACGCTCCTTCGCTCGGAGGAGAAGCTCCTTCGTCGCGAAAGTAAGCCCCCCTGCCGAGAACGGAGACTCCCTTGTTCGGATCGGAAGCTCCTCTCCCGAGGAGCGAGCCTCTCTCGGGCGAAGAGGTGACTCATTTCTGCGAACGTGACGCTCCGCCCTCGCGGCTTTCGCCTCCTCCCCCTCGAAAGTAGGCTCCGTCGTCGAGCCGCTTCGCTCCTCTGCAAGGCGGTCAGCCACCCATGCCGCGATGGGACGCTCCTTCGCTCGGAGGAGAAGCTCTCTTTCCCACACGTGAGCCTCACTCCCGCGCAGAAGAAGCTCATTCCCCGGCGATCGAGGCTCAGGATGGCTCCCGTGACGAGGCTGCTTGCCGACCCGCAGCTCGGTCGAGCATGGGACGCGGAGCGCGCCGAACCGAAGGGGCTGCTGAAGGCGCGGGGGGTGCGTTCAACCGCCTCCCGCGCCTCGTGCGGCCGATGTGGTAGGCGACCGCAGAAAAAGCCAGCGGCCACCTGAACGCGTTTCCGTTCACCAGGACGCGAATGCCCTGGTCCTGGCATGGGATACCGCGCCATCGAGGATGGATATGCGTCTGGCGCGATCGGTGCTTCACTCGCTCTTGGAGGTGAATCCGACATGAGGAGAGCTCTTTCCTTCGAACGATGTCTTTCGTGGACTGCCCTCGGCGCGAGCGCCTTGGCGATGGGAGTCGTGGGATGCGGCGGGGGCACCACGACCACCGGGGGCGGCCCGGACGGGGGCAGCGACGCCACGAACGACGCCGTTGCGAACGCCGCCGGGAATGGCAGCGACGGAAGCAGCGACGGCGGCAGCGCCGGCGGCGGGATGGACTCCCCATCGGGGAACGACGGCAGCAAGGGGGATTCGTCGTCCACCGAGGGGGGCGGGTCCGTGGATGGAGGCGACGGCGGCGTCGTCTGCAATGCCACGCCCACGGCCTGCACGAACCCCACGACGGGCGGCAACGACTTCTGCACCAGCACGGACAATGCGTGCGCGGCCTGCACCGACAAGACCGACGACGCCAAGTGCGCGACCGCGTACGGCGCCGGCTACCTCTGCGTGTCCGGCGCCTGCGTCATGGGCAATTGCCACACGTCCCAAGATTGCGCCGGAGACGCCGGGACGAGCGGGCAAATCTGCGGCGCGACGCAACCGAACACGTGCGGCGCGTGCACGGGCGATCTCCAATGCCAGAACGACTCCTATTGGTCGACGCAGTTCTCTCCGGCAGGGCCGATGTGCGCGGCCGGAGTGTGCGCCACGGCTTCTTGCACGGGCTTGAACGTGACGTGCACCGCGAACTCGGCGGACGTCTGCTGTCTCAACGGGACCAGCGGCGACGTCTGCGTGCCGGGCAACTGCTGCACAGCGATTCTCACCTGCGGCGGCAGCGTGAGCGATCATTGCGTCGGAACGGGGGCGGGGGGAGCATGCACCACCTGCACGGCCGTCTCGAACAACACGTACGTCGTCGATCCCTCGCTCGCGAGCGACACGGGCAGCACGGGGAACACCGGGAGCTGCGCATTCCGATCGATCACCCATGCCCTCCAATTCCTCGGGTCGACGCCGCCCGCCGGGACGATCATCAAGGTTCTCGACACCGCCACGGTGGGCCCGGCCGAGACGTTCCCCATCATCGTGCCCGCGAACGTCACGATCGAGGGCGCCGCGGGGGCAGTTCCCACCGTCAAGGTCCCGGCCAAAGGGATCGGCTTCCGCTTGCACGCCGACAACAGCGGGCTCGCCTATCTGACCCTCGACGGGCAAACCCAGACCGCGTTCACCGGCATCGAGATCGTCGGCGGAAGCACCACGGCGGGGACGGCCGTCTCGAACGTGACCGTCCAGAATTTCCTCCACGCCGGGATCACTGCCGGCGCTTCGCCGCAGGCGACCGTCTCCGGGAAGGCGACGCTGTCGGGCGTCACCGTGACCGGCTCGGGCACGGCGGCGAACGGCGCGCCCGGCATGCTCGTCTTCGCAGGCGGCAGCGTGACGATCTCCGGCGGCGCGACCGTGTCCTCCTTCAGCCACAATACGACGCATGGGATCGAGGTCATCGACCAGGGCAACGTGGCCATCGACGGCACGGCGTGCCCGACGACGCCGTCGACCTGTCAGGTCAACGCCGACGACAACACGACCGCCGGCCTCTGGATCTCGCAGACCCCCGGGACCGGCCTGCCCGTCAATACCGTCACGGGGCTCCACATCTCGGGCATCACGGCGGGAAACGGCTTGCACGTGACGGGAGGGTCGCAGCTCCTCCTTCGCGGCAGCTACATCAACGGCAATGCGGCCGGCTCGGGCGTCATCGTCACCGCCTTCGGAGGCACCGGGGGCAGCAGCGCCCTCTCGGGGATCGACCTCGGGAACAAGGCCGACGGGGCGAACCCCGACGGCAATAACCTCCTCCAGGGGTCGGCGGGCGGCGCGACGAACAGCCGCGCCGGAGTGTGCATTGCGATTCCAAACGGTGCCCAGCAGACGCTGCACGCCGACGGCAACATCTGGGGCGCAGCGACCTGCTATTCGGGCGGGACGCAGGGCACGCTGACGAAGTCCGCGAATTGCACGAACGCGGTCGACGTCGGCGGCATCGGGGACCCGGGCAACTTGAACGCGGTCACGGTCCTCGGCTGCACGCTTCCGTAGATTCGCGTGGAAAAGAACGAGGCCCGAGAGTCGCCGCCTTGCGGGCGGTCCCTCTCGGCCTCCGGGGGGGCTCGCACTTTTCTCGTGACAGGAAGTCGAGGGCGCTACGAAAAAGCCGCTCTTCGACGAAGAGCCGAAAAAGCGATCACTTCACCTCGAGTGAAATCAGCTTCGTGGTGTCGCAGCCGAGCAGGTCGATCACCTTGATCATGACGGCGTAGGTCCCCGGCTCTTTGTACTCGTACTGACTCGCGAGCTCGAGTTTTGGCTCTTCGCGAGTCCGGTACGACTGCCACTCGTTGTGAAACGTGTCGTTCCTGAAGTCCCAATCGATCGCCCAGTAGTCGATCCACTGCCACCAATGTTTGACGGCCTTGTGCACGTCCTCCGGCAGGTCCTCGGACGGCATCGTGAAATCGACGAGCTCGACGGACGCGACGCGCTTCTTGACGGAGCTTTTGATCGAGAAGGCGCGGAGCTCGAAGAAGTCCTTCGCCTGGATGTCCTTGACGGCCCTCTTCTCGAGGGCGTCACGGGGAATGGCCTTGAAAGAGACGTCGACACGCGCTTCGGCGGCCGTTTGCTTCGCCGTCTCGTTGCGCTCGAACGCGAACTCCCATCCCCGCCCGGCGCCGGCGGCCCCGTGGCTCTGCCCGTTGCGGGCGGTGCTCGCCGCGCGCGCGGCCGCGCGCGCGATCGCCTCCATGTCGGCGAGGGTGACGGGGGCGTCGACGGCGCCGACGTGCACGAACCGACCGCTCTTCGCTCCGTGGAGCCAGGCATGCCCGGAGATCCGCTCGGCGCGATAGAGATCCAAGATGAACTGCCGGTACGCATTCTCCGTCGCCGCCCGGTCCTCCGGCTTCTCGAACTCGGCGGACATCCACGCTTGCCGCTCGTACTTGCCGAGATTTTGCACGACGAACGGTCGAAGGTTGGGGATGTCGAGGAGCCGTTTGCGGGTGGTATGGATAGAGAACCGTCCGAGGTCGCAGGCGATCCATCGCCGCTGAAGCTTCTCTGCGACGACCGCGGTCGTTCCCGAGCCGCTGAAGCAATCCAAGACGAGATCACTCTTGTTCGAGGATGCTCGAACGATCCGCGATACGAGGTTCTCGTTCTTTTGCGTGGGGTAGCCGGCCTTCTCGCCGGAGAACGACATGATCTGGATGCTGTCCATGCGGTCGATGTCGCTGCCGTTCCAAACGTCCTCCATCGGGTAGCCTTCGCCCGTCGGCGGCTTCCCATCGCGGCGAACGTAGCCGGGCGGGTACGGGATGTACTCCTTGTTGAACGTGAAATGCGATTTGTCCTTCACGTAAAATAGAATCGTGTCGTGGTTTCGGATCCAGTTTTTCGCGGTCGACTTGTATCCAGAGATCCAGCCAATCCTCCAGACGAGTTCCCGCTGGAACGATCCTTCCCCGAAGACCTCGTCGAGCACCGCCTTCGCATAGTGGCCGACGTTCGCGTCGAGATGAACGTAGAGACTACCGTCTTCGGAGAGAAGCTCTCGGAGAAGGACCGCGGTCTCGTAGAACCACTGCAGGTACGAATCGAGCCCGCGGCCCCACGTGTCGCGGTACGCCTTCTGCTCGATCGTCGACGGTGCCTTCGGGAGGACTCCGTCGGTGTCGGGGATCGCCGTCGTGAACGAGAAGTCGGCGCCGGTGGCGAAGGGCGGATCGACGTACACGAGGTTCACCCGACCCGCGAACTCCGGGAGCAGGCTCGGAAGGACGTGCTTCTTGTCGCCCCAGATCAGCCGGTTCCGCCACTCCGTCGGCTTTCCGCTCGCGAAGAGGTCGAGGGGCCGTGCGCGGTCGCGTGCGCTCTCGTTCACCGTCTCTACGGTCTGGAGCGGGAGCGCGAGCCGCACGGGCGCGGCGCGCTTCCCGTCCCGGTACTTGCCCTCCCAAAGGAGCTCGGTCACGAAGGCCGACGCTATCATGCCGTCGAGTGCAGGGCGCATGGGGCATTGCCCTGGAGGTTTCGGGCCAGTATCGTGCCCTGGCTCCGCTGTGGGGCCGATGCGCGCGTGACCGAGGTATGAACATGTCCCATATCGTGGACTTCAAGACCGTGTCGACCGTCGGCCTCGAATCGTCGCCCGTGGCCGGTGCCCTCGCGGGCCTACGCGCCAACGAGGCCCGCTACTTCAAGACCAAGTATGACCACGACTTCAGCGTGGCACCCGCCAGCAAGGCGAAGAGCGCGGTGGAATGGGTGCACCGCATCCTCAAGGAAGAACGCGACATCGTCATCAGGTCCCGCCCCCTCGAGGCCACCGCGTTTCAGGTCGAGAAGATCCGAATGGCATACGTCTTTTACGAGAGCGGCCTATCCATCAACGTGATGTACACGGTGGACGACCCCAAGAAGCGAGCGGTCGGCTTCAAGCTCTCCGAGGGGATGGAGATCCCCGAGGAGCTCGTCGAGCGGTTCAAGTTCGCTACGCAGAAGTCGAAACTAGCCGGCAGAATCCGAGGGTCGTTCTTCGTGATCAAGGGGGAGTACTGACGCAGAAGTGCGGCGAGGAGCGGCTGTTCACCGGGCGGAAAGCCGCCCCGCCCGGTCCAGCGCCGCGAGCTCGTCGTATCCGCCGATGGCCTCGCCGCGGATGAAGATCTGCGGCACCGTGCGTCGCCGGGTCGTCTCGACGAGCCAGGCGCGCGTCGCGTCGTCGCCCGTCACGTCGACCTCTTCGTAGGGGATGCCCCGCGCGCCGAGGAGGCTCTTCGCGGCTACGCAATACGCGCACGTGCGCGTCGTATAGATGCGGACGTCGGCCATGAGAGCGCTTTCCTCCATGCTAGCTTTGCATCCGCATGGCCGCGGAGCAAACGATCCACCTCGACCGGTACGCCCCGGACGCGAAGGCGCTCGTCGCCGGGGCGCAGAGCCTCGCCGACGAACGGAAACACGCGCAGGTGGAACCGGTGCACCTCCTCGCGAGGGCGATCGAGCGCGATCGCGGCGTCCAGGAGGTGCTGCGACGCGCAGGGGCGGACCCTGCGGACGTCGCGGTCGAGGCCGAGTCGCAGATCTCTCGCATCAACAAGACGACGGCAGGGCTCGCGTACCTGTCGAACGCGATGCTCCAGCTCCTCGCGCGCGCCGAGAAGGAGTCGGGGGCAGGGACCGTGGAGGTCGCACACCTCTTGAACGCGCTCTCGCAGGAGATCCGAGGCCCCGCTGCCGTAGTCCTCCAAGCCTTCGGGTTGGGGCCCGGCAGCTTCCGCCCGCACATGGCGGCTCTCGAGAGCGTGCCACGCGAGGTCGCCCCGGCGGGCACGTCGAGCGGGGACGTCCTCTCGCGCTTCACGCACGACCTCGTGGAGCGGGCGCGCCGGGGAGGGTACGACCCGGTCATCGGGCGGGACGTGGAGGTGAGGCGCCTCCTCCAGATCCTCGAGCGCCGTCACAAGAACCACCCGCTCCTCGTCGGAGAGGCGGGCGTCGGCAAGACGGCGATCGTGGGCGCCCTCGCCATGCGCATCGCCGCGGGAGACGTCCCCGAGAGCCTCGCGAAACTGAGCATCCTCGAGCTCGAGACGGGCCTGCTCGTCGCCGGAGCGAAGCTTCGCGGCGAGATCGAGGAGCGTTTGCGCCAGGTGCTCGCTGCGCTCAAGGCAGGCACCAAGGAGACGCTGCTCTACGTGAGCGGGATCGACTCGCTGCTCGGCCAGGGCGCCGCAGGAAGCGGCGTGGGGGACTTGCTGAAGCCGCTGCTCGCGCGCGGCGAGGTGCGCCTCGTGGCGTCGACGACGGTCGACGGCGCGAAGAAGATGCAGGAGCGCGACCCGGGGCTCCTGCGCCGCTTCAGCGTGCTGACGATCGAGGCGCCGACGACGGAGCAGGCGATCGAGATCCTCCGCGGCATCGCCTCCAAGTACGAGAGCCACCACAACGTCCAGATCGGCGAGGGCGCCATCGTGGCGGCCGTCCGCCTCGCCAAGCGCTACCTCCAGGACCGCGCGCTTCCCGACGCGGCCATCGACCTTCTCGACGAGACGGCGGCGCGAAAGCGCGTCGAGATCGACGGCGTCCCCGCGAGGGTGGACGGAGCGATCCGGCGCGTCGCGTCCCTCAAGGCGCAGGCGACGTCGCTCGCGGGGGACTCGGACGCGATGAGCGTCAAGACGCGCGAGCGCATCGAGAAGGAGATCCGCGAGCTCGAGCCCGCAGTGAGCGAGATGCGCGCGAAGCTCGACTCGCGCCGGGGGGCCATGGCGGCCGTCGCGTCGCTCCGGTCGGAGAAGGAGCGCCTCGAGGGCAAGATCGCCGAAGCCCAGGAGAAGCACGACTTCGCGCGTCTGGGAGAGCTCGAGCACGTGCAGCTCCCGGACGTGAAGCGGCGCCTCGAGGCAGCCGAGGCGGCGGTCGGCCGCGAGACGGCCAGCGGAGCGTCGAGCTTCGTGACCGAGGAGGACGTCGCGGTGGTCCTCGGCGACTGGACGGGGATCCCCATCAGCAAGATGCTCGAGGCCGAGAGCGAGAAGCTGCTGAAGATGGAGGCCAGGCTCGCCGAGCGGGTCATCGGCCAAGCCGAGGCGGTGCGGGCAGTTTCGCGCGCCGTGCGCCGGGGGCGCGTCGGGCTGCGGGATCCGGGCAAGCCGATAGGGTCGTTCCTCTTCCTGGGGCCGAGCGGCGTGGGCAAGACGGAGCTGGCGAAGGCGCTCGCGGAGTTCCTCTTCGACGACGAGCAGTCGATGACCCGCTTGGACATGAGCGAGTTCATGGAGAAGCACATGGCGCAGCGCCTCGTGGGCGCGCCGCCGGGCTACGTCGACAGCGAGGAGGGCGGGTACTTGACGGAGGCGGTGCGCCGGCGTCCGTACAGCGTGCTGCTCTTCGACGAGGTGGAGAAGGCCCACTCGGACGTCTTCAATCTCTTGCTCCAGCTCCTCGACGACGGCAGGCTCACCGACGGCCGGGGGCGCACGGCGAACTTCTCGAATACCGTCGTCATCATGACGAGCAACATCGGCAGCAAGCGCTTGCTCGAGACGGACCCGAGGCTCTTCGAGACGGCCGAGGGCGTGGAGGCGCTGCGCGACGTCCTCCGCGAGGAGCTGCGCGCGTTCCTGCGGCCGGAGTTCTTGAACCGCATCGACGACGTCGTCCTCTTCCGGCCGCTCTCGAAGAAGGACCTCCGCGGCATCGTCGACATCCAGCTCCGGCGGCTCGAGAAGCTCCTCATCGACCGGGAGCTCCGCATCGATCTGACGGAGCGCGCAAAGGACAAGCTGGTGGACCTCGGCTACGAGCCTGGCTTCGGCGCTCGCCCGCTCAAGCGCGCCATCCTGAAGAACTTGCAGGACCCGCTGGCCGAGGAGATCCTGCACGGCGCGTACGCCCCGGGGAGCGTCGTGAAGGTCGAGCTGACGAGCGGGGACGACTTCGCCTTCAGTAAGGGCTAGAAGGCGCCCATGCGCGTGCATCTCGTCGGCGTCTCGGGGACCGGGATGGGTGCCCTCGCCGTTCTCTTTCGCGAGGCAGGGCACGAGGTCAGTGGATCGGATGTCGCGTTCGACCCGCCCATCGGCCCGACTCTCCGGGCCAACGGCGTCCGGTGTTTCGAGGGGTACGAGGCCGCGCACGTGGATCCGGTGCATTCGTCGCTGGATCTGGTCGTCGTCGGCAACGCCATCCGGCGCGGCAATCCGGAGGCCGATGCCGCGGAACGATCCGGCGTACGGCGTGCGGCGATGTCTGCTGCGCTGAGAGAGTACTTCCTTGCCGGGCGTAGGCCGCTGGTCGTCGCGGGGACGCACGGCAAGACGACCACGAGCGCGATCTGCGCCTGGGTCCTCGAGCAGGCGGGCCTCGAGCCCGGGTGGTTCCTCGGCGGGATCCCCAAGGGCATGAAGGGCGGCGCCGCGATCGGCTCGACGAAAGTGCGCGTCGCGGGCTCCAAAGGAGCGTGGCGCGCGCCCTTCGTCGTCGAAGGCGACGAATACGACGCCGTGTACTGGCACAAGGAGCCGAAGTTCCTCGACTACGTCGGCGTCGGCGCGGACGACGTGGCGATCGTGACCAGCATCGAGCACGACCACGTCGACATCTACCCGGACATGGCCTCCTACGAAGCGGCGTTCCGCAAGCTTTTTCGATCGATGCCCGACGAGGGCTTGCTCGTCTGCAACGCCCGCGACCCACGGATCCGGGCGCTCGCACCAGAGAGCCGCGCGCGCATCGCCTGGTTCGCGCTCGAACACGACGACACGGGGGAGGTGACGCCCACGTGGCTCGCCGCCCCCGCGAACGTCACACCGAACGGGGCGCAGACGTTCGATCTGTTCGCGGGAGGGGTAGCGTGCGGCCGCTTCACGCTCCGAGTGCCCGGCGAGCACAACGTCCGGAACGCGCTTGCGGCGCTCGCGACGTGCGCCGAGGCGTTCGGCGTCGATCCTCCCTCCGCGCGGGCCAGCCTAGCGGCGTTCGAAGGCGTGCGGCGCCGGCAAGACCTCCTGGGCACCCCCGGCGGAGTTCGCGTCTACGACGACTTCGCGCATCACCCGACGGCGGTCGACGAGACGCTTCGAGCTTTGCGGTCCCGCCACCCGGAGGGCGCTCTTTGGGTCGCGTTCGAGCCGCGCAGCGCGACCGCGTGCCGGTCCGTTCATCAGGAGGCGTACGGGCGCGCATTCGACTGCGCCGACCACGTGCTTCTCGCGCCGCTCGGACGGACGAATATTCCCGAGGGCGAGCGCCTCGACGTGAAGCGGCTCGCCGAAGAGATCGGACCGAAGGCGGAGGCAGCCGCGAGCGTGGAGGCCATCGTCGCGCGCTTGGTCGAAGGCGCGCACCCAGGCGACACGGTGGCACTCTTCTCGAACGGCTCGTTCGGCGGCGCGAACGAAAAAGTGCTCGCGAGGCTCGGAGCAGGTAAGGAGAGGCGATGAGCCGGCTGGCGCCGCCCGAAGCGGCACGTCTCGTTCGGGTCGCGCTCGACGCGGCGCGCGCAGCAGGGGCGCTCGTCTCGCAGGGATGGCGCAAGCACCCCGTAGCGGAGCACAAGGGCCGCATCGACCTCGTGACGCGCTTCGACCGCGAGAGCGAGACCCTCCTGCGCGAGATGCTCGGGCGCAGCGCGCCGTTCCCCGTCGTCGGCGAGGAGCAGGGGGGCGAACGCGCCAGTGGGAGGGACGAGCCGACCTGGTACGTCGACCCGCTCGACGGCACGACGAACTTCGTGCACGGCCATCCTTTCTGGTGCGTCTCGATCGGCTTGTTCGTCGGGCAGAGTCCGGCGCTCGGGGTCGTCGTCGCGCCGTCGCTCGCCGTCGACTGGACGGGCATCGTCGGTGGAGGGGCGCAGCGCAACGGGGCAGCATGTCAGGTGAGCACGGTCGCCGCCATGGACGACGCGCTCCTCGCGACGGGGTTCCCGTACGACCGGCGAACGAGCACGGACAACAACTTCGACGCTTTCGTCGCGATCAAGAGGAGGTGCCAGGCGGTGCGGCGGTGCGGGTCGGCGGCGATCGACCTCTGCTTCGTGGCCGACGGGACGTACGACGGCTACTGGGAGCGGAAGCTCAAGCCGTGGGACATGGGGGCAGGCGTGCCGATGGTGCTCGCCGCGGGCGGACGCGTCACCGACTACGAAGGGACGGACAGCGACCTGCGCGTCGGCCACATAGTCGCGACCAACGGCCTCGTGCACGACGAGCTCGTCGCGGCGCTCGGGGCGGTACCGAGATCATTCGGCTGAGCCGCTCGTGGCCATCGGGAGCGGCGGGTCGAGCTTCCGGAGCGCGAGCTCGCACTCGTCTGCCACGAGGCGGTGCCCTGCCGACGCCGCCAGGCTCCGCGTCTTGTCGTACTCGGAGCGCGCCGCATTGAGCTGCCCCAGACGATGCAGGAGCTTGGCGAGGAGCAGCCGCCCACCGATGACGTCCCACGTGAAGTCCTTGCTCTCCGCGTACGCGATGCCCTGCCGGAGGAGCGGCTCGCCATCGACGGTGCCCTGGATGCCGTCGAGGAACGCGAGGAACATGCGGTTGTGGTTGGCGAGCCGCTCGTAGCCGTACTCTTCGCAGAGGGCGAGCGACTGGCGGATCGCGCCGTATGCGCGCGGCATGTCGTCGAGGTGCACGAGGATGTCGCCGAGGCGGTGCAAGTTGAGCGCGACCTCGTAGGTGAGGCCGGCCTCGCGGCCCATGTCGATCGCCTTTTCGCCGTGCACGGCCGCCGAGCGAAAGTCCCGCGTGAAATAGTCGACGAGCGAGCGGACCTTCGTCCGCTCGATGAGGGCCGGTCGATCCCCGGGGAGCAGCGCCTCGGCCTCCGCGAGATGGTCGAGGGCAGCGGCTCGGTCACCGATGCCGGCGCGTGACTGCGCCAGGTGAAGGGCCACGCGGTGCTTCTCCTGGGCGTCGTGCATGCCGTGCACGATGCTGTGAAGTCGATCGAAGAGCTCGAGCGCGAGCTTGAAATCTCCGCGGTGCGTGGCGAGCTCCGCCTCCGCGAGGAGCACCGCCTTCATGAGCTTCTCGTCCCCTGCTGCGATCCCCTCGGCCTCCGAGAGCCGCAGCCTCGCTTCCTCCATGTGCTGGGCCGCGACGAGCACCTGGCCGGTGGCCACGCGCGCGCGGACCCGAGCGTCGCGCGAGCCCGCGGCGTCGATCCGATCGAGGAGGCGCCGGCAAAGCTGCCCCGCGTCCGAGGACGAACGCACCACCCGAACCGCCGACGCAAACTGCTCGAGCCAGGTCACGAGCTCGTCGGGCGATCGCATGCCGGGGTCCGTCAGCGCGATCGCGCGGGCCAGCTCCCGCGTCGCCGCCTCGAGCTGTCGCGTTCTCAGGCGCCGCTCGCCGCTCTTGGCGAAGTACCCGGCGGCTCGCTCGCGATCGCCCGCTTCGTAGAGATGCCCCGCGATCCGCGCCGCGTGCTCCCATGCGCGGTCCCCGAGCGTCGTCTCGAGCGCTTGACCCGCCGCGGCGTGCATCTCGCGAGCGGCGTCGGGCGTGAGCGCATCCACGACAATCTCCGGGATCAGAGGCGAGGCGAACCGCAGCTCCGTCGGCCCCGTGTGGACGATGAGGTCACGTTGTTTCAGAGTGCCGACGGACCGTTCGAGAAGCGGCATCGACTGCCCGAGCATGTTCGAGAGGACGGTGACGTCGATCGGATCGCCCAGTACGGCGGCCGCCTGCAGCGTCGCGCGATCTTCGCCGGAAAGCCGCGCCACGCGCGAACCCACCAGACCGCGAAGGGTCTTCGGGAGAGCCAGGTCCTGCCCGACGAGCTTCATGGCCACGATCCTGCGCTCGGCGACCGAGACGGCCCCTACGTCGACCAGGCCCTTGATGACCTCCTCCACGAAGAGCGGATGGCCCCCGGCGCGCTCGCGCACGAATTGCAAGAGCTCCTCGGGCACGCCCTCGACGCCGAGCCGGGACGCAACGAGCCGCTCGACGTCCGCGGGCGCGAGGTCGCCCAGCTCCAAAAGCACGTGGCCGTCGAACCTCTCGAGCGGGTGCGTGAAGCCGGCGCGCGTCGCGAAGGCGAAGAGGACGCGCGCCTGACGCAGGCGCTGCATCGATTCGCCGAGCAGCGCGAAGCTCTCTTCGTCCATGGCGTGCGCCACGTCCCACGCGAACGTGTGCGGCCGGTCCGCGCAGAGGCTCTGCGCCATCCGCGTGAAGGCTTGACGCAAGAGCGCCTTCGCGTTTCCGGCGAACGCTGGAACGCTCGCGCCGAGGGCGGTCAGCACCGCGTTCACCTCGTCACCGTGCAGTCCCAGGGCCCTGAGCCGGGGCTGGACCGCGACGATGCGCTCTTCGGAGTCGGCCTCGGTGGTCCCGCAGAGGACTTGAAGCATGGCGACGAGGCCGGAAAGCGGGAACTCGTTGCCGCGCGGGGGACACGCGGCCACGTGGAAGCCGACGTTGTATCCCCCCTTTCGAAGCCGGCGCTCGACCTCGTAGAGGAGGCGCGTCTTGCCGATGCCGTGGTCTCCTCGGATCGTCAGGAGACGGGCGGTCCGCTTGGTCGCGAACGCCAGCACTTCGCCGATCCGCCGGAGCTCGTCTTTGCGGCCGATGAAACGACCGAACGCATCCGCGGCCACGCGAACGTCCTTCACGAGGACGGCCGAGACGTTGGAGACCAAGCGGCTCGTGTCGGCCATAGGCTCGAATTCGAAGAGCGCCTTGACCTGGCGCATCGCATGCGCGCTCATGGCGACGCCGCGGTCGCACGCGCGCGCGATGTCCCGTGCCGTATCGACGAGCGCCCCGAGGCGTTCGTCTTCCGTGGCGGTCCCGTCATGCCCGACGTGGATCCGCCCGGAGTGAATCCCCGCGCCGGGGGACCGCTCCGAATCGAGGCTGCGCAAGGCCACCAGTGCGCAGCGCGTCGCCATCTCGGTGTCGCGCCCGTCGGGGTCCCAGAGGCCGAAGAGCGCCGCGATGTGCCCCTCCTCTCTGCGGTAAACACGCCCCCCCCATCGCTCCACGATGCCCGCCGCTCGTTCGGCCTCGGCATGCGGCGTCTCGCGCGGGAGCTCGATGACGAGGGCCGTGACCTCCCGCCGCTCGCCCATTTCGGCAGCACGAGCGATGGCGACGAACCGCATGCCCTGGGCGACCCGCACGCTCGACCCTTGCCGCGCAGCGGGGATCTCGACAGGGGTCCGGTCCATCGCAGGGCCGCCGGCCTCGGCTTCGAGCATCGGCGCGGCCGGCGAGGCGGAAGGCGCCTCCCTCGTCTCCCGGAACCGCAACAAGAACTCGGCGAGGTCGTGCGCTCCATAGCGGCTGCCCTGCGCGTAGAGAAAGGCGAGGAGCGCCTCGTACATTCGACCGGCGTCGACATATCGGTCGCCCGGTTCGTTGGCCATCGCCGTCTTGAGGATGGTCACGAGCTCGTGCGGAACGTCCGGGCGCAAGAGCTCGATGGGCGGGTACTCGCAAGCCTGAACGCGCCGGAGGGTCTCGAAGGTCGTCGGCGCGCTGAAGGGGTTCACGCTGGCGACGCACTCGTAGAGGATCGTCCCGAGCGAAAAGAGGTCGCTCCGCGCGTCGACGGTCTCTCCACGCGCCTGCTCGGGGCTCATGTAGGCGAACTTGCCCTGGAGCTTTCGCGCGAGCGTGTCTTCCGCCGTGGACTGCTCGATCACGCCGCGCGCCTTGGCGATCCCGAAGTCGGTGACCTTCACCTCGCCTTCGAAGGAAAGGAGCGTATTTTGCGGCGACACGTCCCGATGCACGATGCCGAGGGGCCGCATCTGCTCGTCGCGGCGGCGGTGGGCATGGTCGAGCCCCTTGGCGATCTCGGAGGTGACGTAGACGCCGAGCTGGGTCGGCAGCACGAGCTGCTGGCGCCTCGAACGCGCGAGGACCGTCGCGAGGTCGAGCCCGTGAACGTACTCCATGGCGATGTAGTACGAATCCGGCTGCACGACCCCGCCCGAGTCGCCCCCCGGCGCCTTCCCGAGATCGAACACCTGGACGATGTTTGCGTGCGAGAGGCGGACCGCAAGCTTCGCCTCGTGGATGAACATGTCCACGAAGTCCTGGCTGCGGGCCAGCTCCGGCAGGATTCTCTTGATGACGAGGATCTTCTCGAAGCCTTCTACGCCATAGCTTTTGGCCTTGAAGACTTCCGCCATGCCGCCTTGCCCGAGCCGTTCGAGCAAGCGATAGCGACCAAATGCGGCATTCACTCGTCCGACTCTCGTTCTGGCGAAAACCCGATCCTTGAGGGACGGCCCCACAACGGCGTGACGGTAACACC
>VFSW01002421.1_pt1 | contig 28122 bp, 25 predicted proteins | sample 5358111 | NCBI WGS metagenome assembly VFSW01 (sample SAMN11554181, study PRJNA540505) | mine drainage metagenome | isolation source: sediment from site ElyBrook_90M | place: USA: Ely Copper Mine, Vershire, VT | collected 2017 | reverse complement strand
AGGTACTGCTGGTGATAATCCTCGGCGTAATAGAACTGCGGCGCCGGCATGATTTCTGTCGTGATGGGCCCCAATCCCGTTTGGCGCAGCGCCTGCGCGTATACGTCGCGCGAGGCGAGCGCGGCTTCCTGCTGATGCGCGTCATGGGTATAAATGCCCGACCGGTATTGCGTGCCGATGTCATTGCCTTGGCGCATGCCCTGCGTCGGATCGTGGGATTCCCAGAACACCTTCAACAAATCGCCATAGGCGATCAGGCGCTTGTCGAACACGACGCGCACGACCTCGTTGTGCCCCGTCATGCCGGTACAGACCTCTTCATAGGTCGGATTGGGCGTATACCCCGCGGCGTAGCCGACGGCGGTCGAATAAACACCCTTCGTCTGCCAGAATTTTCGCTCGGCGCCCCAAAAGCAGCCGAAGCCGAACAGCGCGAGCTCCAGCCCTTCGGGAAATGGCGGCGCGATCGGATGTCCCGAGACGAAATGCCGCTCCGCGACCGGCATGCCCGCGCGGCGGCCAGGGAGCGCCAGATCGGGATGCGGCATCACCGCGGATTGCTTGAAGAACGCCATCGCTTACAGTCTCTCGCCGCGGGCGATGCCTGGCAAGCTGCGCCGCGCGCGTTGCGCTATTGCGGCGTCGCCGCGTTACTCGAGGAACTCGACTGCGCGGCGCGCTGCGTGCCGATCGGGCCAATCGGCACGAGCGGCAGCGTGTACGCGTCGACCTTCTCTCGAGCCTCGACCTCCAGGCGATGCTGCTCTTCGGCGAGCCTCAACTCCTCGCGCCGCTGTTCGAACTCTGCTGCCCGTTTCGCCGCCTCGGCCTCATCTCTCTTCTCGGCGAGCCGGTCGATCGCGATACGCGCCGCGGCGCAATTGGGGCGCGTGAGCGCGACCCCAAGATCGTCGCCGCATTTCATGACGACGCCGTCCAACAGGACCCGATCGCTCATCAACTCGGCAACCGTGAGCGGCGTCACCGCGCGCCGACTGCAGGCCGCGGATGCGAGTACCAGGGCGCAAAACAGGCCGATGCGACCAATGTGTGTAGGTGAAATTAACATGTTGCGTACCGGTGACCATCGTAACGAAAAGCCGCCGGTTCGCCGCCGCCCACCCTGTGATCGGCCTCACGAATTGAACATATTAATTTTCGGACAGCCGCGACAGTGTCGTCGCCGCGCGCCTCGAGGTTTGACCACGGTGGGCCGCCTGTGTACCGTTCGCGTCTATGGGAACCCGAAAAAGCGAGAAAGAGGCCAAGCCGACTGATTTCGAGGCCGCGATGCAGGATCTGGAAGGCATCGTCGAACGCCTCGAGGGCGGCGACTTGCCGCTCGAACAGTCGCTCGCCGAGTTTGAACGCGGAGTGTTGCTGACGCGCAACTGCCAAATCGCCTTGAAGGATGCCGAACAAAAAGTCGAAATCCTGCTGAAAAAGGCGGGTGAAGCGGAAATTGAGCCATTTGAGCCAGAGGCGCCGCAGCCGGAGTGAGCGTCCCGTCGCGTTCCGGCGACGTCGAGTTTCGCTGGACGCCCATGTAAACTACCGGTCACATGACGCTATCTGACGACTTTCCTCTGTTGAGTCGGATCGACACGCCTGCGGATCTGCGCGCGCTGCCGCCGTCGGATTTGGCTGCGGTGGCCGAGGAGCTGCGCCGCTATTTGATCTTGACCGTGAGCCGCATGGGCGGCCATTTTGCGGCCGGCTTAGGCACGGTCGAGCTGACTGTTGCACTGCATTATATTTTTGACACGCCGCATGATCGTTTGGTGTGGGACGTGGGCCACCAAGCCTATCCGCACAAGGTGCTCACCGGGCGCCGCGACGTCTTGCGAACGATCAAGCAGCACCGCGGGCTCGCGCCGTTCCCGACGCGTTCCGAGAGCGAATACGATACCTTCGGCGTCGGTCATTCGAGCACCTCGATCAGCGCCGCGCTCGGCATGGCGATCGGCGCCGCGGCGCGCGGGGAGCGGCGGCGCGTGGTTGCGGTGATCGGCGACGGGGCCATGACGGCGGGGATGGCGTTCGAGGCTCTGAACCACGCCGGCAGCCTGAATGTCGACCTGCTGGTCGTGCTCAACGACAACGATATGTCGATTTCCAACAACGTCGGCGCGATGTCGAATTATTTCGCGCGCGTGCTGTCCGGCAAGCTGTACGCCACCTTGCGCGAGGGCGGCAAGAAGGTGCTGCGTCAAATGCCGACCGTCTGGGAACTCGCGCGGCGTTCCGAGGCGCACATGAAGGGCATGATTTTGCCCGGCACGATATTCGAGGAGCTGGGCTTGAATTATATCGGCCCGGTCGACGGGCACGATTTGCACGCGCTCGTCGCCACCCTCGAGAACATGCGCGACCTCAAGGGGCCGCAGCTGCTGCACGTCGTGACGCGCAAGGGCAAGGGCTACGCGCCCGCCGAAGCCGACCCGATCAAATGGCATGGCCCGGGCCCGTTCGATCCGGCGAGCGCGACCATCTTCAAGGAAAAGGCGAGCGGTCCCACATATTCGCAGATTTTCGGGCAATGGCTGTGCGACATCGCGGTGCGCGATCCGCGCATCGTCGCGATCACGCCCGCGATGCGCGAAGGCTCCGGCATGGTGGAGTTCGCCAAGAAATTTCCCGAACGGTATTTCGACGTCGGCATCGCCGAACAGCACGCGGTGACCTTCGCCGCCGGACTCGCGTGCGAAGGGATGCGCCCCGTCGTCGCCATTTACTCGACGTTCCTGCAGCGGGGCTACGACCAGCTCGTCCACGACGTTGCGATTCAGAATCTGCCGGTCGTGTTCGCGATCGACCGCGCCGGCCTCGTCGGCGGCGACGGCGCCACCCACCAAGGCAGCTACGATCTGAGCATGATGCGGTGCCTGCCGAACATGGTCATCATGGCGCCGTCCAACGAGGACGAGTGCCGTCAAATGCTGTTTACGGCGACGACCATCGACGCGCCTTGCGCGGTGCGCTACCCGCGCGGCACGGGTCCCGGCGTGCCGATTCAGCAAGAAATGCACGCGCTGCCGATCGGCCGCGGCCTGGTGCTGCGCGAGGGCCGCAGCGGTCTTGCGCTGCTCGCGTTCGGCAGTATGGTCGCGAGCGCCATGCGCGTCGGCGAGCAGCTCGACGCGACGGTCGTCAACATGCGCTTCGTCAAGCCGATCGATGCGGGCCTGATCGGCCGAATCGCGGCCGACAATCCGCACATCGTCACGATCGAGGATAACGTCGTGGCCGGCGGCGCGGGAAGCGCTGTGGCCGAGGTGCTGAACGCACAGGGCCGCCAATGCGCGGTGCTGCACATCGGCATTCCGGACCAGCCGATCGCCCACGGGACGCGCGAAAGCAACCTCGCCGACGCGGGTCTCGATCTTTCGTCGCTGCAGTCGCGGATCAGCGCATGGTGGCAGCCGCGCGTGCGGCGCATCGTCGACGCCGCCGGGTGAGATGATTTATGCTGCGCCCATGAATTCCTCCCCGGCGAAGACAATGGCCGCCACGACTTCTATCGAGGACGTGCAGGGTCACGCCGATACGCGGCGGATTCCGATCAACAAGGTCGGCATCAAGGACATCTACCATCCGGTCCGGCTCAAGGACCGGACCGGCGGCGACCAGCACACGGTCGCGAATTTCAACATGTACGTGAACCTGCCCCACGACTTCAAGGGCACGCACATGTCGCGGTTCGTCGATATCCTGAACCGGCATGAACGAGAGCTGTCGGTGGAATCGTTCAGCAAGATGCTCGCGGAAATGACCGAGTACCTCGACGCCACCGCCGGCCACATCGAGATGACGTTCCCGTACTTCGTCATGAAGAAGGCGCCGGTCTCGGGCGTCGAGAGCCTGATGGATTACCGTGCCGCGATATTCGGCGAACATCGCGACGGCAAGACCAGTGTCTGGCTCAAAGTGGTCGTCGCGGCCACGAGCCTCTGTCCCTGCTCCAAGACGATTTCAAACTACGGCGCGCACAACCAGCGCTCGCACATCACGATCACTGCGAAGATCTCCGAGCATATGTGGCTCGAGGAGCTCATCGACGTGGCGGAAAAACAGGCTTCATGCGAGCTATACGGCATGCTGAAGCGCACCGACGAAAAGTACGTCACGGAGCGCGCCTATGACAATCCGAAGTTCGTCGAGGACATCGTTCGCGACGTCGCCGTTGAGCTGAACGCGGAGCCGCGTGTCGTGTCGTATGTGGTCGAGGCGGAGAATTTCGAGTCGATTCACAATCATTCCGCGTACGCGATGATCGAACACGACAAGGAAGCGGCGGGCTGATTTACGCGCCGCGCGCCTCCGCGCGCTGCAGGCGGCCGATCATGCTGCGCAGGAAGACCTGATTGAAGCGCAGCTGGCATTCCGCCGAGACCTGCTCGAGAAGCGTGGAGCTGACCTTCATGACCGTGACCGGCCCGAGAGCCGTGATCGTCGCGGTGCGCTTGGCGCCGCGGACGTAGCTCGTCTCGCCAAAACAGTCTCCGCCCTCCAGCTGGCCGAGCGCCTTGCCGTTGCGCTTCACCGCAACTGCGCCCTGCACGATGATGTAGAAGCGGTCGTCCATTTCCCCTTCCTTGACGATTTCCTCGGCGTCGGCGTAGTCCTGCCAGCTGCTCGCGCGCAGCACTTCCCAAATCTCGCCGTGCGAGAAATCGTGGAAGAATTTAAGTTTGCGCAGCAGGCTGAACTGTTCCTGCTGATCGATGCGGTTGTACTGCGCACGCAGCTTCTGATGAACTCGCGTCAGACCCGCGGCGAAATCCAACCCCGTTCGATAGCGCTTCTCCGGATCCTTCGACAAGGCCATCGCGGTGACGGTCTCGAGCTCCTCCGGCATGTCCGGGCGCAGGGTGTGGATCGGCGGCGGCGTCGCGAACACGATCTGGTGGAGGAGCTTGTGCAAGTTGCCCGCGCGAAACGGCCGCGTCCCGGTCAACAACTCGTACATCACCGCGCCGAGCGAATACAGGTCGGAGCGATTCGTCAGCTCGATCGACTGGACCTGTTCCGGCGACATGTAGGATGGGCTGCCGGCGATGCCTTCGATGCGCGAGATATCCGAGTCCGCCACCAGCGCGATGCCGAAATCGATGATCCGCACGTCCGAATCCAGCGTGAGCATGATGTTGCTCGGCTTGATGTCGCGGTGAATGACGCCGCGGCTGTGCGCGTAATGCAGTGCGCGCGCCGCCTTGTACATGATCTCGACGACATCGTCGATGCGCAGGAGATTATCGGGTCTGCAATACGCGGCCAGCGTGCGCGCGCCGTGCACGTGCTCCGTAACGATGTAACAGCGCCCATTCTCCTCGCCCGCATCGTATATCGGCAGGATGTTCGGGTGCTGCAGCATGCCGACCATGTGCGCCTCGGAGAGGAACATCTTGCGGGCGATGCGCTTGCGGCTCTCGTCGCCGCTCGCCTCGATGTTGTAGACCTTGATCGCGACGTCGCGGCCGTAAAACGGATCATGCGACAGGTAGACGACGCCGGTGCTGCCGCGTCCGACCTCGTTGATGATGACGTATTTGCCGATTTTCTCCGGCAAAGCCGCCAGACCGCCAGGAATTCTGGGGATCGTTTTTGACCGTATGTTGCTCAAGGATGACCGTGCGCCGCTCGGCGTTGCGATTCGAGTGGGAGAAAGGATAGCGGGCCGGCGGCGGCCAAACTGTGACTTGGGTCGAGGGTCAACGAAAGTGATCGAAACCGGCGGCGCTCGGCGTGAAAATCCGCCCGCTTGACGACCATGTCACACCGCTGCCGGCCCGCAGTTCGCCGATGACGGTCAGCGGCGTGCCGGTTCGAGCCGCCGCGGCCGCCAGTTCCTGAAAGCGTTGCCGCGGGACTGCGACCAGCAGTTCGTAATCGTCGCCGGCGGCAAGCGCCCAATCGCGCGCTTGCTCGACGGTAGCCGATGCGCGCAGCGCCGGCGACAGCGGCAGCCGCCCGACATCCACGTGCGCGGCGAGCCCGCTCGCGGCCGCAAGCTTCGGCAAATCGCCGGTCAGCCCGTCCGAAATGTCCATCGCGGCGCTCGCAATGCCGCGCGCCGCCAATCCGAACTCGACGCGCGGCGTCGGATACTCGAAGCGGCGGACGAGCTCGGCCGCACGCTCCGTGGTCGCCGTCGTCCGGCCTTGAACGAGCGCGAGTCCCGCGCCGGCGTCGCCGAGGGTTCCCGTCACCGCGAGCAGATCCTCCTGTTTGGCTCCGCCCCGCCGCAGCGCCTCGCCGCGCGGTATGAAGCCCAACAATTGAACGCTGATGGTCAACGGTCCGCGCGTGGTGTCGCCGCCGACCAGCGCCACCCCGTGCCGGTCCGCGAGATCCAGCAGGCCGCGGGAAAACCCACCGAGCCACTCGGCGTCGGCGCGCGGCATCGTCAGCGCGAGCGTCGCCCACGCAGGCTTCGCCCCCATCGCCGCCAAATCGCTCAAATTGACCGCAAGCGCGCGATATCCGATCGACCGCGGATCGCTGCGCTCGGGGAAATGCCGCGACTCGACGATCGTGTCGACCGCCGCGACCAGATCCGCGCCCTCCGGGACGCGCAACACCGCCGCATCGTCGCCGATGCCGAGGATGACGCCTGCTCCGGGTCCGTTCGCGCCGCCGCGCGCGAAGTAGCGGTAAATCAAGTCGAACTCGCCGTCGAGCGGCGCGCCGGCGCCCGCGTTCGGATCAGACGGACGGCTGTCCATACTCGTGCGGCCGCAATTCGCGGGAGGCGCGGTCGAGGACCGCATTGACGAATTTATGTCCGTCGGTCGCGCCGAATTGCTTCGCGAGCTGCACCGCCTCGCTGAGCGCGACGCGGTAAGGCAATTCGTGGCGCGACTGCAATTCGTACACGCCGAGCCACAATACCGCGTGCTCGATCGGATCGAGGTCGTGCGGCGCAATCTGGCTGAAGCGCGCGATCGTGGCGTCGAGCGCCTCGCGTTGCGGCGCGATCGCCGTGATCAATTCGCGGAAATACTCGCGGTCGACACGCTCGGCTTCGGGGTCGTGCAGAAAATCGTTGTGCGCATCCTGCCACGAGCGCGGATTGATCTGCAGCCCATAGAGCGCCTGCAGCGCGAGCCGGCGCGCAAGGCTCCGGGCGCGGCGTTGGCCCGCGGGTGAACGTGCATGCACCGTCAATTTTCCAACTTGCGCAGCAGGCTCACCATCTCGATCGCGGTCAGCGCGGCATCGGCGCCCTTGTTGCCCTCCTTGCCGCCGGCGCGATCCGTCGCCTGCTCGACGGTATCCGTGGTCAGCACGCCGAACGCGATCGGGACGGCGCTCTCCAGCGCGACTCGCGCGAGTCCCGCCGCGCATTCGCCGGCGACGTAATCGAAATGCGGGGTATCCCCGCGAATCACGGCGCCGAGCGCGATCACGGCGTCGAAGCGCCGCGAGAGCGCGAGTTTGCGCGCGACGATCGGGATCTCGAACGCGCCGGGCACGCGCACGATCTCGATCTGCTTGTCGGTGACTCCGTGGCGGTTGAGCGCGTCCAACGCGCCCCGCAGCAGCGGCTCAACGACGAAGCCATTGAAGCGGGCCGCCACGCAAGCGATGCGGACATCGCGGGCCGACAATTCGCCCTCGATGATTCTGGTATTTTCAATGGACACTATTAGCTTCCTATCGGGCAGAGGCCTTCGATTATAGAGCCGCCGCGGTTCATTCGCCGCCGTCGACGTAGCCGGTGACCTCCAGGTCGAATGCGGCGAGGCCCTGCAGCTGTTTCGGGGCGCTCAACACGCGCATGCGCTTCAAGCCGAGATCCGCGAGGATCTGCGCGCCGATTCCGTACTCGCGTATCACCGTCGCGCCCGCCGCCGGTGCGGTGGGTTTCGCCTCGAGCTGGCGCACGCTTTGCATGAATTCGCGCGGACTCTCCTCCGAGCGCAGTATCACGACCACGCCCGAAGGCTCGTGCGCGACGCGCTTGATCGCGGCGCCGAGCGGCCATCCGAGCCTTTCGCTGTGCACGCCGATGATGTCGCGCAAGGTGTCGTTGATGTGCACGCGCACGAGCGGCGGCAGCACGGAATTCAGGTCTCCCTTGACGAGTGCGATGTGCACGTTCCTGTGCACGTGATCCTCGTAGCAGCACAGCCGGAAAGCGCCGTACTCGGTCTCGACCGGACCGTCGTAGATGCGTTCCACCGAGCGCTCGTTCTTCAGCCGGTAGCGTATCAAATCGGCGATCGTGCCGATTTTCAAGGCATGCGCCTTGGCGAACCTCTCCAGGTCCGGCCGCCGCGCCATCGTGCCGTCGTCGTTCAGGATCTCGACGATCACGGCGGCGGGCGCCAGCCCCGCGAGGCGCGCCAGGTCGCAGCCGGCTTCCGTGTGACCGGCGCGCGTCAACACGCCGCCGGGCTGCGCCATCAGCGGGAAGATATGCCCCGGCTGGCGCAAATCCTCCGGCGTCGCGTTCGGCGCGACCGCCGTGCGTATCGTGTGTGCGCGGTCGTGCGCGGAAATCCCCGTCGTGACGCCCTCGGCGGCCTCGATCGACAGAGTGAAATTGGTCTTGTGCTGGGTGTCGGTGTCGCTCACCATCAGAGGCAGGCGCAGCTGCCGACAGCGGTCGCGCGTGAGCGTGAGGCATATCAAGCCGCGGCCGTAGCGCGCCATGAAATTCACGTCTTCGGCGCGGACGCAGGACGCCGCGATCACCAAATCGCCCTCGTTCTCGCGATCTTCATCGTCCATGATGACGGCCATCTTGCCGTTGCGCAGATCTTCCAAGACCTCGTCGATCGTATTGAATTCGCTCATTGGACAATTCACTCTGGTGATTTCTGGGTGAGGCGCTCGAGATAGCGCGCGATGATGTCGATTTCCGCGTTCGCGCCGTCGCCCCGGCCCAAGTCGCCGAGCGTCGTCGCCTGGCGGGTGTGCGGAATGATGTTCACGCCGAATGTCCGCCCGCTCACCTCATTGACCGTCAAGCTCACGCCGTCGATGCAGATCGAGCCCTTCGGCGCGACGTAACGCGCGAGTGCGGCCGGCAGCTCGAATTGCAGGCGCCAGGAGCGCGCATCCTCGTGCGCCTCGATCATCACGGCGACCGCATCGACGTGCCCGCTGACCAAATGGCCGCCCAAGGCGTCGCCGGCGCGTAAAGCGGGCTCGAGATTCACGCGCGAGCCTTGCTCGAGCCGCCCGAGCGTGGTTTGCGCGAGCGTCTCGCGCGATACGTCGGCGAAAAACCCGCCGCCAAGCTGCCGCACCACGGTCAGACAAACACCCTGCACGCTGATGCTGTCGCCGATATTCAATCGCCCGATATCCGCTCCGCCGGCTTCGACGCCAATTTCCAGGTCCCCTCCCCGCTCCGCGATCGAGGCGACACGGCCGACGCACTTTACGATTCCGGTGAACATCAGAAAGCCCCTTTCGGCCGCAAAATGAGGCGTACATCCTCGCCGATGCGCCGCACATCCGCGAGTTCGAAATTCTTCAGCGCCGGCTCCGCATCGGCGCCCTGCAACAGCGCGAGCGGCGGCGCATCGGCGCCGAGAAGAATCGGCGCCACGTACAAGATCATTTCATCGACCAGCCGGGCCTCGAGAAATGCGCCGGCGAGCCGCGGCCCGCATTCGACCAGCAACTCGTTGACCTCGAACGCCGCCAGGCGCTCGAGAATCGCGTGCAAGTCGAGCCCGCGTCCGGCGCGCGGCACGCGCTCAATGAGCACCGCGTCCGGCAGCGGCGGCGGCCGCGCGTCGGGCGCCGCGAAAACCAGCGCGCCGGCGCCCTGAAACACCCGCGAGTTCGCGGGCGAAGTCAGCGCGGAGTCGATCACGGCGCGCAGCGGCTGGCGCACCCACGGGCCGTAATCCAGCCGCACGTCGAGGCGCGGATCATCGATGCGCACCGTGCCGGCGCCGGTCAAAACGGCCGAGCTGCGCGCGCGCCACGCTTGCACGTCGGCCCGCGATGCCGCGCCGCTGATCCATTCCTTGCGACCGTCGGCATGCGCGCTGCGCGCGTCCAGGCTGACCGCCATTTTGAGTCGAACGTACGGCCGGCCGCGCGTAAAACGAGAAAAGAACCCGGCGTTGAGTGCGCGCGCATCCTCGGCGCGCAGGCCGACGGCAACGTCGACTCCGGCCGCGCGCAGCCGCAGGATGCCCGCGCCGGCGACGAGCGGATTGGGGTCGGCGACGGCGCTGACGACGCGCGCGACGCCGGCCTCGATCAGCGCCTCGGCACATGGCGGCGTGCGTCCCGTATGGCTGCAAGGCTCGAGCGTGACATAGGCGGTCGAGCCGCGCGCGGCGAAATTCGCGGCGCGCAGCGCCTCGATTTCCGCATGCGCCTCGCCTGCCCGCCGATGCCAACCCTCGCCGATCACGCGGCCGTCGCGCACGAGCACGCAGCCGACGCGCGGATTCGGATCCGTGGTGTTGAGGCCGCGCTCGGCCAATTCGAGCGCCCGGGCCATGTAATGCCCGTCATCGACCACGGCCGCGCGCATCATTTGTCCTCGTCCACGGGATCGCCGCCGGGCAGCAGCGGTAATTGATCCTTGCTCGAATCGCGGCGCCGATTGTGCCTGCGCAATTGATCGATCTCCGTGCGAAATGCCTCGATGTCCTGAAAGCTCCGATAGACCGACGCGAAGCGCACATACGCGACTTCGTCCAAATGACGCAGCTCTTCCATGACCATTTCACCGACGGCGCGCGAGGCGATCTCGCGTTCGCCGAGACTGCGCAACTTGTGGCAGATGCGCGCGACCGCGTCGTCCACCGTCTCGCGGCTGACCGGGCGCTTCTCGAGCGCGCGGTGCATGCCGGCGCGCAATTTCTCCTCATCGAAGGGTTCGCGGCTGCGGTCGCTCTTGACGACCATCGGCAGCAGCAGTTCGGCACTCTCGAACGTCGTGAACCGCTCCGTGCACGCGAGGCATTCGCGGCGGCGACGGATCTGCCGCCCTTCGCCCGCGAGCCGCGAATCGATGACTTTAGTCTCCGTATGGCCGCAAAATGGACAATGCATGGAGATCGTTCACATCGGCCCGCGTCACCGGGGCCGATCGGTCATGCATACACGGGGAATCGCCTGCATAGGGCCTCGACCTCCACGCGCACACGCTGGACCACGCTCTCATCGCCCATGTGATCCAATATGTCGGCGATCCAATTCGCGAGCAGTTCGGCCTCCGGTTCCTTGCAGCCGCGCGTCGTGATCGCAGGCGTGCCGATGCGCAGTCCGCTCGTGATCATCGGCGGCCGCGGATCGTTCGGCACCGCATTCTTGTTGACGGTCATGTGCGCTCGCCCTAGGGCCGCGTCCGCGTCCTTGCCGGTGATGTTCTTCGCGATCAGGTCGAGCAGGAACAAATGATTGTCGGTGCCCCCGGAGACGATCTTGTAGCCGCGCTGCTGCAAGACCTTGGTGAGCGCACGCGCATTCGCGATGATCTGCGCTGAATAAGCCTTGAATTCCGGCTGCAGCGCCTCGAGGAACGCGACCGCCTTGGCCGCGATCACATGCATCAGCGGGCCGCCTTGGGTGCCCGGGAACACCATGGAATTGAGCTTCTTGTGGATCTCGTCGTTCGGGCGCGCGAGGATCAATCCGCCGCGCGGCCCGCGCAAGGTCTTATGCGTCGTCGTCGTCACGACGTCGGCGAACGGCACGGGGTTCGGATAATGCCCCGTGGCCACGAGACCCGCCACATGCGCCATGTCGACGAAGAAATAGGCGCCGACCGAATCGGCGATCCGGCGGAATCTCGCCCAGTCGATCACGCGCGAATAGGCGGAAAAGCCGGCTACGATCAGTCTCGGCCTGTGTTCTTGCGCAAGGCGATCGACCTGATCGTAGTCGATTTCGCCGGTTTCCGGCTTGACGCCATATTGGACGGCCTTGAATAGCTTCCCGGAGAAATTCACCTTGGCGCCGTGCGTGAGGTGCCCGCCGTGGTCCAAACTCATGCCGAGGATTCCGTCGCCCGGCGCGAGCAGCGCGAGATACACGGCCGCGTTCGCCTGCGATCCCGAGTGCGGCTGTACGTTCGCGAAGGCCGCGCCGAACAGCTTTTTCGCGCGGTCGATCGCGAGCTGCTCGGCGACATCGACGTATTCGCAGCCCCCGTAATAGCGCTTGCCCGGATAGCCTTCGGCGTATTTGTTCGTGAGCACCGAGCCTTGAGCCTCCAGCACGCGCGGGCTCGTGTAATTCTCGGAGGCGATGAGTTCGATATGGTCTTCCTGGCGCCGACGCTCGTCCGCCATCGCCTTGGCGAGATCTGGATCGAAGCCGGCAACCGTCATTTGGGCGCTGAACATAATAGGCGGGTCTCGGGGAAAAACAGCCGCCAATTGTAGCCGATTCCTTTAGGGTTCCCTAGCGAGAAACGCCTGCACGACGCCGCTCCAGGCCTTGGCGAGATTGCGCCGGTTATAGCCGCCGCCGCCCATGCCGAGCACCCGCCCGTGGCCCTGGCTGTCGGCGATCCTGCAGAGCCGCGCCGCCGCATGCGCGTGCGCCGCTTCGCTGAACTGCAAATGGGTGATCGGATCGCCGGCGATGCTGTCCGCACCGCATTGAAACAGGATGAAATCGCTCGGAAAGCGCGCGAGGAAAGCTTCGATTTCCCGCCATGCGGCGTGAAATTCCGCATCGCCGGCGCCGGGCTCGAGCGGTACATTGAGTTTGGTGCCCGCGGCCGCGCCGCGGCCGGTTTCCGCGCGCGCGCCGCTGCCCGGATACAGGTGCCGGCCATCCTCGTGGATGTCGGCGACGAACAGCAGCTCGTCGTCCTGAAACGCGTAGAACATGCCGTCGCCGTGGTGCGCATCGATATCGACGTAGGCGATGCGCCGCAGACCGTAGCGGGACCGTAAAATCTCGACGGCGACGCCGCAATCGCTGAACACGCAAAAGCCCGCCGCGCCGGTGCGCGTCGCATGGTGCAATCCCGCGATCGGCACGAACGCACGGCGGCATTCGCCCGCCATCAGCGCCTCGACGGCGACCAACGTGGCGCCGACGACCGAGCCCGCCGCTTCGAATACGCCCCGAAACGCCGGCGTATCGCCGCCGTCCAGGAAGCCTTCGCCGGCGAGCGAACGCTGTTGCACAAAATCGACGTACGCGGGGGTGTGGAACGAGCGCAATTCGTCGATGCTCGCCATGCGCGCAGAGCGCATCTCGACCTCGGCCCCGATGCCCTGGGCATGCAATTCACGCAGGAAGTGATCGTGCCGGTCGGTGCCGAAGGGATGGCCGTTGCCGAACCCGTAGCGGGCGATTGCTTCTCCGGCAACCACGATGACGGGGACGGATGTCGACATTCGGACTAGATTAGCACGCACTTGCGCGCTTGGCGCAACCGTGACAATCGCGCCGAATACGCGGATAATTCGCGCAAGTTCCGCGCGCCGGCTCCCTTCAGCTTCTCATCACTACAGGTCTCCAATGGCTCAGTTCATCTACACCATGAACCGGGTCGGCAAAGTCGTGCCGCCCAAGCGCATCATCCTGCGCGATATCAGCTTGAGTTTTTTCCCCGGTGCGAAGATAGGCGTTCTGGGTTTGAACGGATCCGGCAAGTCCACGCTGCTCAAGATCATGGCCGGCAAGGACACGGACATCGAGGGCGAGGCACGCCCGCAGCCCGGGATCAAAGTGGGCTTTCTACCCCAGGAACCCGAACTCGACGAGGCCAAGACCGTGCGCGCAGCCGTCGGCGAGGGCGTCGGCGACGTTCAAAGCCTGATCGACCGGTTCAATGCGGTCAGCGACCGGTTCGCCGAACCGATGTCGGACGAACAGATGACCAAGTCTCTGGAGGAGCAGGCGAAGTTGCAGGACCAGATCGACGCGGTCGGCGGCTGGGAGTTGGAGCGAAAGCTCGAAATCGCCGCTGATTCGCTGCGCCTGCCGCCGTGGGACGCGATCATAGGCACGCTGTCGGGCGGCGAGAAGCGCCGCGTCGCGCTGTGCCGACTGTTGCTGTCGAAGCCCGACATGCTGCTGCTCGACGAGCCGACGAACCACCTCGACGCCGAGTCGGTCGCCTGGCTGGAACATTTCCTCGAAGAATATCCAAGCACGGTCGTCGCCGTGACGCACGATCGCTATTTTCTCGACAACGTCGCCGAATGGATCCTGGAACTCGACCGCGGGCACGGCATTCCGTGGCACGGCAATTACTCCTCCTGGCTCGAACAGAAAGAACAGCGGCTCGAGCGCGAGGAGCGCCAACAAGAGGCGCTGGCCAAATCCCTGCAACGCGAATTGGAATGGGTGCGCACGAACCCGAAGGCGCGCCAGGCGAAATCCAAAGCGCGCCTGCAGCGCTACGAAGAGCTTGCGTCCCAGGAATTCCAGAAGCGCAACGAGACCAACGAAATCTACATTCCGCCGGGTGAGCGTCTGGGCGATCTCGTGATCGAATGCAAGAACCTGCGCAAAGGATTCGGCGACCGGCTGTTGATCGATTCGCTGAACTTCAACCTGCCCGCGGGCGGGATCGTCGGCATCATCGGCCCGAACGGCGCCGGCAAGACCACGCTGTTTCGGATGCTGACCGGCGCGATCCAGCCGGACGGCGGCGAAATCAGACAGGGCCCGACGGTCAAATTGGCCTATGTCGATCAATCGCGCCAGGCGCTGAACGACAAGAACACCGTTTGGCAGGAGATCTCCGGCGGCCTCGATCTGATCAAGGTCGGCAATTACGAGACCTCGTCGCGCGGCTATGTCGGCCGCTTCAATTTCAAGGGCGTACAGCAGCAACAGTTGATCGGCGACCTATCCGGCGGTGAACGCAACCGCGTGCACCTCGCCAAGGTATTGAAATCCGGCGGCAACGTTCTGTTGCTCGACGAACCGACCAACGATCTGGACATCGAAACGCTGCGCGCGCTCGAAGACGCGCTGCTCGCCTTCCCCGGGTGCGCGGTCGTCATCTCCCACGACCGCTGGTTCCTGGATCGAATCGCGACGCATATTCTGGCGTTCGAAGGCGATTCGCAAGTCGTCTGGTTCGAAGGGAACTATCAGGAATATGTCGAGGACCACAAGCGCCGCAAGGGCGAGGATGCCGCCCAGCCGCATCGCATCCGCTACAAACCCCTGCAAGGGTGAACACGATGATCCACATCGATCCGCACGATCAGCTTCAAATCGACCGCCCTGGAATCGCTCTGACCTGTCCGCACTGTCAGACGGTGACGCATTTGACGCCGGTCGCGGTCCCCAATTTCGCGGCTATCAGCCGGCGCAAGCCGAAGGAAGTCGGCGTCGTGTTCGTGTGCGATTCGTGCGCGGAACCTGTGTTCCTCAAGTTCGCGGCGCGGGCCTACACGGCCGAGCGCGTCGATCTCGCCGACGCCTACACGGAAGTCGAGCGCGCCGCCGAAATCTTTCCGCTCACCTACTTGCCTGATGAGGCGCAAATTTTGTTCAAGGAAGCCCTGCACTGCTACTCGGCCGGGTGTTTCAATGCATTCGGCGCCATGTGCCGCCGCACCGCGCAGTCTTTGTTTCGAGAATTGGGCGAACGCGGCAAGCTCGAATTGTTCGACACGCTTCAGGAAATTCGCGACCTTGCGTCGCTGGACGACGAATCCTTCACGGCGCTGCGCGCCGTCCTATTCGGCAGCGACTCCGACCCCTGGCCGCACCAGCCCACGGTGAATGCCGAGCGCGCCGGCATGCTCCTCGAAGCGATGCGCGACCTCTTGTACCAGACGTTCGTGCGCAAGGCGCGCCTGCGCCAGGCGATGACGTTCCGCAAGTTCGTCGCTCCGGCGCCGGTCGCGGCCGCCCTCTAAAAGAGGCACGCGCACCGCTCACCGCGCGTGACGCGTCACCCGAGAAACACGCGCGCATTGCGGAAGATCCTGGTCCAGCCGCCGTCTTCGCGCCACTCGCGCGGCGCCCAGGAATTTTGCACGCTGCGGAATACACGCTCCGGATGCGGCATCAAGGCCGTGATGCGGCCGTCCGCGTTGCAGACACCCGCGAGTCCGGACGGCGAACCGTTCGGATTGAACGGATAGCGCTCGGTTGCCTGTCCGCGGTTGTCGACGAATTGCAGGCTCGCGAGGCCTCCGGACTCCAGCCGGCCGGCGCCGCTGTCTGCGTCGAATTCCGCCCGCCCCTCGCCGTGCGCGACCGCGATCGGCAGCACCGACCCCTGCATGCCCGCAAGCAATACCGATTTCGTCGGCGGGACGCGCACCAAAGCGAGCCGGGCCTCATATTGTTCCGAACGGTTGCGCACGAACCGCGGCCACGCATCCGCGCCGGGAATCAACTCCTTCAGCGCCGACAACATTTGGCAACCGTTGCATATGCCGAGTGCGAAAGTCGACGGCCGCGCGAAGAATTCGGCGAATTCGTCGCGCGCTCGCGCATTGAACAGGATCGACTTCGCCCACCCCTCGCCGGCGCCGAGCACATCGCCGAAGGAAAAGCCGCCGCAGGCGATCAAACCGTGGAATTCCGACAATTTCACGCGCGCGGCCAGGATGTCCGTCATGTGCACGTCGAACGCATCGAAGCCCGAGCGCGTGAGCACCGCGGCCATCTCGACCTGGCTGTTGACCCCTTGTTCGCGCAACACCGCAACCGCGGGCCTTCTGCCTGCGCGCACGTAGGGAGCGGCGATGTCTTGCGCTGGGTCGAAGCTCAACGCGGCATACATGCCGGGATCTTCAGCGTCCAGCAGCCGGTCATATTCCTCGCGCGCGCAATCCGGATGATCGCGCAGCGCCTGCATGCGATACGATACTTCGCTCCAGGCGCGGTGCAAATCGACGCGCGACCCGGAATACCGCAAGGCGCCCCCCGCGACGACGCGAACCGAGGTGCCGGGCACCGGCCGGCCGATGTCGCGCGCATGGCCGGCGAGGCCGTGCCCGCGCAGCACCGCGAACGCCTCCCCGAGCCCGCCGTCGGCGATTTGCACGACGGCGCCGAGTTCCTCGGCAAAACAAGCCGCGACCGGATCGCGCACTTGCCCAAGGTCGATTTCGAGGCCGCAGCGCGACGCGAACGCCATTTCGAGCAGCGTCACGAGCACGCCGCCGTCCGATCGATCGTGATACGCGAGCAGGAGCCCGCGCTGCTTGAGTTCGATGATCGCCGCGGCGAACGCCGACAGCAGGCGCGGCTCATCGAGATCGGCCGTCGCGCCGCCTTTTCTTTCGTGCACCTGGCTCCAACACGAGCCGCCGAGACGGTCTTGGCCGCGGCCCAGATCGATCAACAGCAGGCGCGATGCGGCGCCGGTAGTCAGTTCGGGGGTGAGCGTGCGGCGCGCGTCGCGGATCGGCGCGAACGCCGATACGATCAGCGACACCGGTGCGATCACCGCATGTTCGCCGGTCGCATCCGTCCATACGGTCTTCATCGACAGCGAATCCTTGCCGACCGGAATCGTCACTCCAAGCTCGGCGCACAAGTCGACGGCGACCGCGCGCACCGTGGCGTACAGATCCGCATCCTCGCCGGGCTCGCCGCAGGCGGCCATCCAATTGGCCGACAGCCGCACGTCCTGCAGCCGGGCGACGTCCGCCGCGAGCACGTTGGTGATGGCTTCGGCGACCGCGAGCCTTCCGGCGGCCGGCGGATCGAGTACGGCGACGGGCGCCCTCTCTCCGATCGCCATCGCCTCGCCGCGATATCCCTCGTAATCGCTCAAGCTCACGGCGACGTCGGCGACCGGAACCTGCCAGGGGCCGACCATCTGGTCGCGGCTGATCATGCCGCCGACGGTGCGATCGCCGATCGTGATCAAGAAGGATTTGTCCGCGATCGTCGGCAGCTTGAGAAGCCGGTCGAGAGAATCCGCGATCGTGGTGCCGTCCGTCGTCAATGCTTGCACGCTCTTCGGCAAGGACTTGACGTCGCGCCGCATGCGCGGCGTCTTGCCGAGCAAGACCTCGATGGGCATGTCGACCGGCACGGTGCCGTGGAGCGGATCGGTGACGAGCAGGCGGCCGTCGCCGGTGATTTCGCCGACCACCGCGAACGGGCAGCGCTCGCGCGCGCACAACGCGGCGAACTCATCGACGCTGCCGGGGATGAGCGCGAGCACATACCGCTCCTGCGCCTCGTTGCACCAAATTTCCATCGGCGACAACTGCGCCTCCGCGCTCGGAATGCGCCGCAAGTCGATGCGGCCGCCGCGCACGCTGTGCGCGATCGCCTCCGGCAGCGCATTCGACAGGCCGCCGGCGCCGACGTCGTGGATCAACAGGATCGGATTGCGTTCGCCGAGCGCCCAACAGCGGTCGATCACTTCCTGCGCGCGGCGTTGGATCTCGGCGTTGCCGCGCTGCACCGAGGCGAAGTCCAGGTCCGACGCGCTTTGGCCGCTGCCGACCGACGAGGCCGCGCCGCCGCCCAAGCCGATCAGCATCGACGGACCGCCGAGCACGACCAGCGGCGCGCCGACGACGACGTCCTTTTTCTCGACGTCCGGCCTGCGTATGTTGCCGAGGCCGCCGGCGACCATGATCGGCTTGTGATAGCCGCGCACCACCTCGCGGCCGCCCTCGCTACTCGACTGTTCGAACACGCGAAAATAACCGCAAACGTTCGGGCGCCCGAACTCATTGTTGAACGACGCGGCGCCAATCGGCCCGTCGAGCATGATTTTCAACGCCGAAGCGATGCGATCCGGCTTGCCGAAATCCCGTTCCCATGCTTGCCGCATGCCCGGGATCTTCAGATTCGACACCGAGAAGCCGCACAGGCCCGCTTTTGGCTTCGCACCGATGCCGGTCGCGCCTTCGTCGCGAATCTCGCCGCCGGCGCCGGTCGCCGCGCCTGGAAACGGAGAAATCGCCGTCGGGTGATTGTGCGTCTCCACCTTCATCAGAATATCGACCGGCTCCGTGCGGCCGGCGTAGCGCCTGGTTTGCGGATCCGCGAAGAAGCGCACGGCCATGACGCCCTCGACGACCGCGGCATTGTCGCGATAGGCCGACAGTACACCGTGTGAATTGCGCCGGTGGGTCGCGCGAATCATGTCGAACAGCGACATCGGCATTGCGGCGCCGTCGACGACGAAGGCCGCGTTGAATATCTTGTGGCGGCAGTGCTCTGAGTTCGCTTGCGCGAACATCATCAGTTCGACGTCGGTCGGATCCCGGTCGAGCGTTCGGAATGCGGCGAGCACATAGTCGATCTCGGCGGCGGACAACGCGAGCCCCCATTCGCGATTTGCCTCCTCCAGCGCGCGCCGCCCTTGCCGTAGCACCGCAACCGTACGCAACGGCCGCGGCGCGCCCGCGCGAAAGAAGTCCTCGGGCGGCCCGCCGCCGAGCCAGAACGATTCGGTCATGCGGTCATGCAACAGCGGCGCGATCGCGTCCAGATCCCGCTCTCCCAAGCGTTCCCCGGTGGTGCGCAAGCGGTAGATGGTGCCCCGCTCCAGGCGGCGCACGCGGCTCAAGCCGCAGACGTGCGCGATGTCGGTCGCCTTGCTCGACCAGGGCGAAACGGTGCCCAATCGGGGCGTGACGACGATCGTGGGGCTCTCATCGGCTGCCCCCGCCGGCGCAGCGCCGTCGGTGCGCGGTCCGTAGCGCAATAATCGCGCGAGCAGCGCGGATTCATCCTCTTTGAGCGGCCCGGCGGCGTCGACCAAGTGAACGAAGCGCGCCTCGATCGCATGAACCCGGGAATCCAGGGTCCGCAGCGCGGCGGCGAGTTCATCGAGGCGAAATTGCGACAGCGCAGCGGCGCCCGGCAGGCTAAACATCGGACCTACCGCGAGCGCCCGGCCGGCTATTTGCGCACGTTGGAATCCCCGCCCGGCGTGTAAATCGGAACCGGGAATTGGGCGACGTTCGAGCCTTCGAGAGCGCTGATTTTACTGACACCTTGTTTCTTGACCTCATCGATGCGCAGCACCGAATGCATCGGCAAATAGGTGCGCTTTACTTCATGAAATTCGGATTTTATCTTCTCCTCCGCGGGGTCGACGACGACGCTCGAGCGCTCGCCGAATACCAGTTCTTCGACCTCGATGAAGCCGAACAGGCTCCCCTGACCCACTTTGCGGGCGTAGATTTCGTAGACCTTGCCCTGATTGACGAACAAAACCTTGAAAATGTGACTCGCGGCCATTTGGGAGGCTCCAGACATTGGTACCGTTTGCTTATAATATACGAGCACTTAGCGCAAATCCTGCGACCCGTCGGATGGAGCTTAAATGGCCTTGCGCTTGGCGATAGTCAGCGAGCATGCAACCCGCCTCGATGCGAATGCCACCAAGGTATTTGGCGTGCACGGGGGCGCGATCGGCCGTGCGCGCGACAATGAATGGATTCTTCCCGATCCGGAGCGCTATCTGTCGGGCAATCACGCCCGCGTGGAATTCCGCGCCGGCAAGTACTACTTGGTGGACACCAGTTCGAACGGCACCTATGTGAACGGCGCGCAGGTGCCGCTCGGCCGTTTTCACGAATACGCGTTGAAGGACGGCGATTATATTCGAATCGGCGAATATGAGCTGCTCGTCAGCATCGACCCGTCCAACGACTTCCCGCCCGACCAAAGCGCGATTGTCGCCTATGACGGCGCCTCCGGCTCCTCGGCCGCCAGGAAATCGACCGCCAATGACCTCGGCGCCGATCTGGATCTGAGCGAACTGCTCGAACCCAGCAACAACCTGGACGCCGACGTCGGCAGTGCGGCGCGCAATGCCTACGGGCAATCCGTGGCGCCGAACGCGGAACTGGAGAAGATGCCGCAGGAGGAGCCGTCGGCGGTGCCCTGGCACATGATGACGCGCCCGTTGTCCGTGGAGCGTGCGGCCGCGCCGCGCGCGCAGACCGCCCCCCTGTACGACGGCGAATTCGACGCCGGACTCGCGGCATTTTGCCGCGGTGCGGGCATCGATCCGCGCGCGCTGGCGCCGGAAGCGCGCACGGCGTCGCTGCAACTCGCCGGGCAACTGCTGCGTGAAACGGTCTTGGGGCTCATGGACCTGCAGCAGAGCCGCAGGGAATACCGCAATCGCTTCCGCATGGCGGCGCCGCCCGCGGAGGAATCCCCGTCCGTGATGAATTTCTCGCAAGGCGTCGACGCGACGCTGCTGCGCTTGTTGACCACGCTGTCCACGCGCGCAGGATCCGTCGAAGCGATGCGCGAGAATTTCCGCGAGGTCAAAGCCCAGAACGCCGCGGCGCTCGCGGCCATGCAAGCGGCGCTCGAGGAGTTTCTCGCGCGCTTCGAGCCCAAGGAGCTCGAGCAGCGCTTCGACCACGGCGCGAAGCGCGGCGTCTTCGATACCCAGAACAAGGCCAGGTACTGGGAAATGTACACGGAGCTGTATTCCGGCCTGTTGCAGCGCCCGGCGGGCGGATTGCCGCATCTGTTCGCCGAGGCGTTCGCGCAAGCGTACCAAGAAACGCTGCGCACATTGAATCCGCCGCGGCGCGGCGGATTCGAATCCAGCGGCGACATTTGAACGGGATCCGCCCATGCGGCTCCTGATCGTCGAAGACGACGACATCGTCGCCGACGCCATCGCGCGCGGCTTGACGGCCGCGAACTGGAGCGCGACGCGCGTGGCGAGCGCCGAGGCCGCGCTCGCGGCGCTCGCCACGGACGCGTTCGATCTCGCCGTCGTCGATGTCGGACTGCCGGGCAGCGACGGATTGACGCTGGTGCGCCGCTTGCGCAGCGCGGGCAAAACTTTGCCGACCCTCGTGCTCACCGCGCGCTGCACCCTGGCCGACCGGGTCAAGGCGCTCGATCTGGGCGCGGACGATTTCCTGAGCAAGCCGTTCGCGCCGGCGGAACTCGCCGCGCGCTGCCGCGCTCTGATGCGGCGCGCGCACGGCGCGCAGGACGGTTCGATCAAAATGCAGCGCATGTCCGTCGACCTTCAGGGCAAGCGCCTGCTGATCGACGACGCCGAGGTCGACCTGACGGCGCGCGAATGGCTCGTCCTCGAATGCCTCGTACGGCGCACCGGCCTGATCGTCTCGAAGGAGCGCCTGCAGCAGGCATTGGCTTCCCCGGAACAGGAACTCACGGCGAACGCCGTGGAGGTCCATATTTCGCGCTTGCGCGGCAAGCTCGGCGGCGCGGCGCTGATTCGCAGCCTGCGCGGTCTCGGCTACCGATTGGAAGAGCCGAAGCCGCCGTGAACGCCTCGATCAGCCGGCGCCTGGTGTTTTGGCTCGCAGTACCGCTCACGCTGCTCGCGCTCTGCGGGGCGCTCGTGCGGTACTTCAGCAATGTGGCGCCGCAGGTCGCGAGCGTCGACCATCGGCTGCGGCGGGCCGCCGACGACCTGACGCAGCGCGTGCGGATCGACGGCGGCCGCGTCACGGTCCTCGCGGCGAGAGATTCCATCGCATTTGCGGTACGCGACGCCGCGGGGCGCCTGATAGCCGGCGATGCGCGCTTGGCCGCGGCGCCGATCGCGGCGCGTGCGCGCACGGCGTACGCGACCATGCTGATCGACCGGCGCCGCGTGCGCACGCTGTCCTATCGCGTGGCGACCGAACGCGGACCGCTCGTGATCACGGTCGCCCACACGCTCGGCGCCGACGGGCTCGCCGCGCGCTTCGGCTTGATGAGCAATCTGCTGTGGGATTTCGTGCAGCTGGATTTGACGCTGGTGTTGGTCTGGGTCGGCATTCAGCTGGGATTGCGCCCGATCAAGCGCCTGCGCGACGAACTCACGCAGCGTTCGCCGCTCGATCTGCGCCCGATCGCCGAATCCTCCGTGGCGCGCGAGCTTGCGCCCTTGGCCACCGCCTTGAACCGCCTGCTCGCGATGCTGCGCGGCTCGGCCCAGGCGCAGCAACAATTCATCGCCAATACCGCGCACCAGCTGCGCACTCCGATCACCGGCATGCTGGCGCAATTGGATCTGCTCGTCGCCGAGCCCGCCGCCCAGCCGATCAGGGCCCGTCTGACGATGCTGCAGGAAGGAATCCGGCAATTGGCGCATTCGGCGAACCAGCTGCTGACGCTCGCGCGCGCCGACCCCGCGGTGAATATCGCGGCGACGGCCCAAGCGGTGGACTTGGACGCAATGGCCCGCGACGTCGCGGCGAAATATTTCGACCGGGCATTGCAGGCCGGCATCGATCTCGGCGCGGAGCTGCGGCCGGCGCGCACTCGGGCAGATCCGTCGCTGCTCGAGGATCTCCTCAATAACTTGGTCGACAACGCGCTGAAATACACACCCGCGGGCGGCCATGTGACGGTCAGCACCGGAATCGAGGACGCCCGGCCGTACATTGCCGTCGAGGACACGGGACCCGGAATCCCGGAATCCGAGCGCGTGCGGGTGCTCAAGCGATACTACCGATTGCCGAATTCCCCGGGTCACGGCAGCGGCTTGGGATTGGCGATCGTCGACGAGATTGCCAAGATCCACGGCGGCGCGGTGCGCATCGAGGGCGGAGCCGGCGGCCGGGGTACGCGCGTCGCGGTGCTGTTCGCGTAAGGCCGCAGCCGGGCTGCGGCGCGAGGCAGCCCCCGGGCATTGCGAACTTCATCACAATTCACCCAAGACGGCGGCGTCCGTCAGTTTCAAGCAAGATTGACGATCTACGATACTCGCCAATGATCGCGGAACCCCGATGAAAACGACGCTAGGCTTCACACTGTTCGAATTGCTGGTCGTGATGCTGATCATCGGCATCTTTGCCGCGATCGGCATCCCGTCGTTCCAGTACGTGACCTCGTCGAATCGGATCGCGGGCGAGGTCAACGGACTCCTCGGCGACATGCAATACGCGCGCACCGAAGCGGTCAAGGAGGGGTTGCCGGTCACGGTGTGCGTCTCCAGCAACGGCGCCACGTGCTCGACGACCAGCACGACCTGGAGTTCCGGCTGGATCGTGTTCGCGGACTCGAACGGCAATCACACCGTCGACAACGGCGAACCCGTGCTGCGCAGCCAGGCGGCGTTCAGCAGCGACACGTTCGTCGCCGACAACAATGTCGCCTGGGCGACGTTCAACCGCAACGGCTTCGCCGCCACCGGCGCGACCAATACCGCGACGATCACGCTGCACGCGCCCAGCAACAATTCACAGTGGACGCGCTGCCTGACGATTACGCCGGTCGGCATGCTCGCCGTCGTGAAGAGCGGCGTGGGGAACTGCACATGAGCGCATCGTCGGCCAAGATCCTCGGACGGCGGCGCGCATCGGCGGGATTCAGCCTCGTCGAAGTGTTGGTCGCGCTCGTCATCACGTCGATCGGTCTACTGGGGCTCGCGAAGATGGAGTCCCTCGGTCTCGCCAGCACGTCGATCGCCGGCACGCGTTCGCTCGCGGCCATCGAGGCGTCGAGCCTCGCCGCGATGATGCATGCCAACCGCGGTTATTGGGCGGGCGGCTTCGCGCCGGCGAGCTTCACGGTCGGCGGCGGCAGGGGGCTGCCGACGACGATAGCGAACGCCAGCCTGGCTGCGACGTTCAATTGCACGGTCGCCGGCGCGGGTAGCTGCGCGCCCTCCTCGGTGGCGGCCGTCGATGTGCAAAATTGGGCCGCCGATCTGAGCTCCGTGCTGCCGCCGTATCTTGCGACGGTGACCTGCTCGACGACGGGCTTCCCGGTCAATTGCGCGATCGAGATCCAATGGACCGAGAATAGCGTCGCCGTGAATTCGCAACAGACGGGCATTGCCAGCCTGAACGCACCCACTTACATCTTGTACGTCGAACCATGAATCACGCTCAGTCGACAAGCGGAAACTCCTCGATGCGCGGCACCGGCGCCGGCCGCGCAGCGCGCGGCCGCGCGCGCGGCTTCACGCTGATCGAATTGATGATCGCGCTGTTGATCGGGCTCTTTCTGATCGGCGGCTTGCTGACGCTGGTCGGCGGCATGAAGCGCACCAGCGGCATTCAGACGAATTTGTCGAATCTTCAGGACAGTGAGCGCCTGGCGATGTCCCTGATCACCGACGTCGTCCAGTCGGCGGGCTATTTCCCGAATCCGCTCGTCAACTCGGCAACGAGCGAGTTCCAAATCGTCGGCGCCTATACCCAGGCCGGCCAATCCATCGTCGGCGCAGGCGCCGGCACCGCCGCCGCGCCGGGAGACTCGATCACGGTGCGCTACGCGACCTCCGGCAGCGACAACGTGCTCGATTGCAGCGGCAATGTAAGCACGGTCGCGGCGACGATCGTCAATCAGTTCAGCCTCGACAACAACGGCAATTTGCAATGCCAGTTGACCGTCAACGGCGGCCCGGTGCAGGTGATCCCGCTCGTGAGCGGCGTACAGAATTTGCAGATCCTGTACGGCGTGCAAACGAACCCGTCGGCGGGCAACAGCTCCATCGACGCCTACCTCGACGCCACGCAGGTGGCGGCCGGCAATTACTGGAACAACGTGATCTCGGTGCAAGTTAACCTGACGTTCCTCAATCCGCTGTTCGGACAGCCCGGTCAAACGAGCAATACGGTGTCGTTCCGCCGCGTGATCGCGGTCATGAACATGGCGGGGGCGAGCACATGAGCGCAATCATGCGGCGTTCGGGTCAACTCGGCATGGTTTTGGTCACGAGCCTCTTGCTGCTGATCGTCGTGACCATACTCGCGCTCGGGATGTTTCGCAGTTTCGGCCTCGATGAGAAGATTGCGGGCAATCTGCGCGACAAGCAGCTCGCGCTGAACGCGGCCGAAGGCGCCGAGCAATACGCCGAATGGTGGCTCGCGGCCGGCAACGGCCAGGCGAGCATCGTCTGCAATTCGGTCGTTGCGTACACGGTAGGCCAGACCTGCACGAACGCGCTGCCGACCGTCGTCGCCAACGTCGCGAGCGTGCCGTGGAAGGACGCGAGCGGCAACTCGATCGGCGTGAGCTACGTGCCGCCGAACCTCGGCATGACCAACAATACGACGTTCTCGCAGAATCCGGTTTTCTACATTTCCAATCTCGGCACGACGACCGCGCCGAACGGCAGCCCGGCGACCGTTTATCAGATCGACGCCGTCGGCTACGGCGGCAGCGCCAATACCGTCGCCGTCGTCGAGAGCACCTATCTCGTATCACTCAGTATTCCAACGGGGCAATGATGAACACCAAACCGATACTCGCAGCGGCAATCCTCCTGTCCGCGGGACTCGCAACGGTCGCGACGCCCGCGCAGACGAATTACACGGAAAACTTCACCGGCGCGACGACCAACAATTCGTGGTATTTCTCGAACGGCGCGTGCTTGACCGCATCGACCTCGGCCGGATCGGCGAGCCCCGGGCAAATTCCGGGCTGCGTCAATCTCGCCTATTACGCCGGCAGGACGCTCGTCGGCGGCAATACCGGCAGGCTCCCGGATAACCCGCTGGTCGGCGGCGCATTGCGCTTCACCAACAACAACTACAACCAGCACGGCGCGATCATCTCGAATTTTTCGTTCCCGTTGAGTTCGCAAGGCCTCAAGGTCCAGTTCACGACCGAGACCTACGAAGGCGATTCCGGCGGCGGCAGCGTGCACGACGGCGCCGACGGCATCAGTTTCTTCCTGCAGGATGCGAGCATGGTGAACCTGACCGATCCCGTCGCGGCCTCGGCGAGCGGCGACTACGGCGGCAGCTTGGCGTACTCCTGTTCGAACACGAACAACGACCCGGTCAACGGCTACGACGGAATCGTCGGCGGCTACATCGGCCTCGGCATCGACGAGTACGGCAACTTCCTGAATCCCGGCGACAACACCAACACCGGGCCCGGCTACCAAGGCAATCGCATCGGCTTGCGCGGTTCGGGCAGCACCGCCTGGAGTTACCTCAACGCCGCCTACCCCACGTGGTATCCGTCGACGCTCACGACCGCGCAGCAGCACAGCGCGGTCCAGAATTCATGCAGGACCGGCTACGCCTGGAATTACAGCGACGCCGACTCTCCGGTCAGGACGACGACCACGCTGCCGAACTACGCTGCGATCCCGGGCGCATATAAGGTGTTGAGCGGCGTCCAGATCGCCAAGGAGTACAACAGCGGCAGCGGCGCGCTATACCGCGGCTACGCGACGACATCGACGACCGGGCAGCATTATGGCGTGCCGATCACCTACAATTTGACGATCACGCCCGCAGGTCTCTTGAGCCTGTCGTTCAGCTACGGCGGCGGTGCGTACCAGCCGGTGATCACGGGCCAGGACATCACCGCCTCGAACGGCGCGGTCCCGGCCAACGTGCGCTTCGGATTCGCCGGCTCCGACGGCGGCAGCACGAACATCCACGAGATCATGTGCTTCCAGGCGACGCCGCAAAACGCGTCGCAGAGTTCCGCGGGCTTGAACCAGAAACAGACCGCCAAGGTGCAAACCGGCACGCAGGTCTATTTCGCGTACTACAACGCGAACAATTGGACCGGGTCCTTGACGTCGCAATACCTCGATACCCCGACCGGCTCGACCGATCCGAATGCGCTGCAGATCGACCCGGTCGTGAACTGGGACGCATCCTGCGTGTTGACGGGCGTCCTGTCCGGACAGACCTGCGCGTCGACCGGGGCCGCGGGACCGATCGCCGCGCAAGCGCCGGCGAACCGCACGATCTTGAGCTGGAACGGGGCTCAGGGCATTCCGTTCGAGTGGGGCAGTTTGACCGCGGCCGAGCAGGCCGCGCTCGATACCGGTGACGCATCCCCGATCAACACGAATCGTTTGAATTACCTGCGCGGCGTTCGCACCAACGAATTGAACTCGAGAGGCGTCGGCCTGTACCGGGCGCGTACCAGCGTGCTCGGCGACATCATCGACTCGAGCCCGACCTGGGTCGGAGCGCCGTCGGCCGGCTATCCGACGCTGTGGAGGGACAAATTGAATCTGAGCGCGGTGATGCCGGAGAATGCCGGCTCGGCGACGCCCTACTCGAGCTTTGCGAGCGGCTACCAAACGCGCACGAACGTCGTCTACGCCGGCGCGAACGACGGCTTGCTGCACGGCTTTAGATCCGGCTCGTTCGACAGTTCGAACAACTACGTCTCGGCCTACAACGACGGTGCGGAAGTGCTCGCGTTCATGCCGGCCGAGGTCGTCAATTCGATCAACGCATCGGCCGACGGCACCGACGATTATTCCAATCCGATCTACTCGCACAAATTCAGCGTCGACGCGCCGCCCGGCGTCGGCGA
>VFSW01002420.1_pt1 | contig 28126 bp, 40 predicted proteins | sample 5358111 | NCBI WGS metagenome assembly VFSW01 (sample SAMN11554181, study PRJNA540505) | mine drainage metagenome | isolation source: sediment from site ElyBrook_90M | place: USA: Ely Copper Mine, Vershire, VT | collected 2017 | reverse complement strand
CCCCCCCCCCCCCCCCCCCCCCCCCCCCCCCCCCCCCCCCCCCCCCCCACGAAGGGGATGGTATCGCCATCAGCCTGGTCGGGCTGAGCAGCGCCTACCCGCCCCATCGCCACCGAATTGTCCTTATAGAGCGTGGCGTAATTCTCACGGAGGGCAGCGCTATCCTCCTCGGTCAGGCTCCCCGAACGAAACGCCTTCTCAACGCCCTGACGGCGCTCGGCAATAGCAGCGATAGCAGGGTGTAGAATCATCGTACGTGGTGAATCTCCCTCATTTCTCGATAGCTAGCGTATTCCCGTGCCAAAGTAAAGGGGAAACCTAGGAATTTTGCTTCTCCACCACATAGACCCGCGCCCGGCAACCTGGGCATTCCAAGAAGTACAGGTCGCTCCAGACCCCTGCTTCCACCGCCGCCGGCGAGGTCTGGTACTTCTTGCACTCCCAAAACTCCGCTTCGACAACCCGGTTGCAAGTGCCACACTTACCCACCATCGTTGTTTCCAAGGGATAGCGCGGCGGCAGGCGAAAACGACTAAACACGCGATAACTCCTTGGCACCTGATGGTCTTCTCACAAACCTCTTCCGCAAGAAGCTCCGCTGGCGAACTGTAAAGAGAACTTCCTCCCAGAATCCTCCTTCGGAGGTCCAGTAGCGCTGGCAAGCCACACAGCGCAACGCCTGCATGGGAAAATGAAATAGTACATTCTCCGGACCTTCTATCTGGTGTCCCAAGCGCTGGCACTCAACTTCGTCCTCTCTCACGCCAGCACCTCCACCATCACGCGAAAGCAAGTGTGACCGGCCGGTCCCGCCCCGGCTGGAGAAGCCTTCCCGCCAACGTGCTTTGCCGGCTGGCTCGCGGGCCAGCCTATCTCCAGAGCTTCGCGCCGCGTCTTCGGGCTCCGCATGTCATCTGGCCGCGCCGCGGTCACGTAACATAATCAACAAGGAAAGCAACTCGAACTTAGCCCAGTACCTCCGTTACCGTACAGAAACAGTACCTAATGCGGGTGCAAGGGAGGAAACTTGCACACCGCGTAGGCACCTCCTTTCGGATCGACGTAAAACGGTTCGCCGAGAGGAACCTCTTTAAGATCCAGGGCCAAACACCTGGGACAGGCGTCGCTGCTCGCTTCCCACTGAAGACCACGTACTACCCCGGACTCCCTCGCCGCCATGAGCTGGCCCCCGTGGACAGCACGGCTTCCCTCGGACACCGCGATACGGAAAGCCCGAGCCGGATCAGCGAAGATACGGCGCACCTCGCGCGCCAACAGCTGCACCGCCGCCCCACGTTCCAAGCCCTCTTTCAGCAGCTTACGGAGATCCCGAAGCGCTGTTCGCAGGTCGATTGTGGCGGTGTCGAGCGTCGCACGGCAGAAGCGGAAAGCTGCTGCGTCCACGGCATCAAGCACGCGCGGGTTGAAGAGGGCGAAGGAGAGGCCGAGATCCTTGCGCCGTTCGAAGGACCGAGTGAAGCGCTGGCGACTTCCTGTCTTCGTCCCGAAGATGGCGACGTTCCCTGGAGAATAGCTGCGCAAACCGCTGTCTGCTGCTCTTCCCCGTTCTTGCCGTTTCCTGGAGATGCGCCGTGCTGACTCGACCATCCCTTCCTGAAACATCTGGAGAAGAACCGGCTTGACGGCGTTCGCCACCGCCGCCACCCAATAAGACAGATCCGGAGGCTGCAAATCATCGAGCGACAGGTGCGCGGCGGCGTCGCGGGCCTGCGCGGCGAAGACCTGCTGAAGGATACGCAGCAGGCGCAGAGGACTGTGATTCACCCGCGCAGGCATCTGCACTCCTCCCACTCTTTCAGGTAACCATCGAGCGATACTGAACTGGCCTAGATACTCCTCCGCCAGTGACTGTTGTTAACGTCGTCGCTGCTTGCTGGGCCGGTACAAACTTGACCCACGGAAAGGCGTAGCGCAGTCCATCAATGTCTGGTGAATGAAGATCATCTACCAGCACTCCAGCTATACCACCTTGTTTAAGCGTTTTACCCGGATGACTCAAGACAACGAAGGAACTATCGTCCCGTAAAAGGGCGTATCCACCATTACCACCGCTCGCTTTACCGTCCAGACGCTCGCTATAGAACTCCCTGGACGGATCAATACCATCGTTGAGGAGTTTAGCTAAGGAATCAATAGTTGCCGTACCATGTGCGTCAAACGACGCAGCTACCTGTGCCGGAATGTTACGCTCGCTGATACGAACACCTTGCAGCTCCCGCATAGCATCATCAAGGTTACGCTGCTGAGCGTTTGAACGAATCTTGGCAATTACCCGATCTTGATTGTGGGGCGGTTTAGGCCGCGAAACAGGTTTCAGACGATCGACAGGCTTGCTGCCTCCGCTCCCCGGTTTGCAGCGTCCCTCGTCGTCACGGTCGCACGTCTCGAAGAAGCTCGCTTTAAGGACCAACTGGCCCGTGACGCTCTTCCGTCACTTCTCCCTCGCCACGAGCAGATTCGACCACAGATCTCCCGAGCGGTAGTGTTCCTCGGAGGGAGAGAGGTTGCAGACCAGTCCGAAAGACTTCTCACTCGACGGTGGTTTCTTCGCTGTTCCAGACAGTCTTGTTTTGGGTCCACGCAAGCGTGGATAGTCTCTTAATACATCTTCAGGAACAGGTTTACCTTCCGACACCGCCTGAGCGACGATCTTCTTGTGCCCTGGATATTTAATCCATTTATCTGTAATAGTCACAAGAGGCTCATCATCTCCCCCAAATCCTATTACTTTCCCTTTACCATAATAGACAGGTCGATCAACAATACCAGCTAACGAACCAGCTGTCGGAGTAACATAAACAGAAACCCCTATTTCACGGGTCTGAGTCATAGTATTGTAAGACCGTCCACCCGGAGGGGGTGCTCCTAATCGATAGAAAACACGCTCATCCCCCTCACCGACCACATAACCCATATCACTATAAGTTACAGGCGTTTCCGATTCATCCTTGGTGATCTCCCAAGCCTCTTTCTTATCTCCTAACTTGTTCAGACGGCGATAATACTCATTTCGAGCAGGAAGAATACTTCCAAAATCTTGAAGCGCTTCATCTGTCAATTCCTTTGGCAACTGATTCTTCTCCAACAACCTCTCGACTTTCTTCGTATCCCCTTCCATCATCGCTTCTCCCAGTTCGTCCGCATCAAACCCTATAAAAACCCCTCCCTGTTTCTTAGACTGGGTTTTGAATTTGTTTATCCACAAGGTTCTCTTGTTCCGAGCCTCAATCGAAGCCCTCTGAAGCTCAAGAAGAGAAGTTGGCAGAGGTTTCTTCCCTTCCCGCGATCTATCAAGAGAGGACGCTTCCGGCCCCTTGCCACTGCCTCCTTGTTCTGCTGGTTTCTCTTCTCCTCCCGGCCCTGGTTTGCAACGACCCTCGTCGTCACGGTCGCACGTCTCGAAGAAGCTCGCTTTAAGGACCAACTGGCCCGTGACGCTCTTCCGTCACTTCTCGCGCTCGACACCGAGGTTGCTAAACAGCGGCCCCGACGTGTACCGGCAGGATACGGGATCCTCGAGGCGCGAGGCCAGAGTTGGATTGACGTACTGTGGCGCCACGTCCATTAGTGTCTCACCCTTCCACGCCTTCTCGCGTGGCTGGAAGCCCTGTACCCACTTCTCCACCTCGCTCGGCCGCAGCACCTCCACCCCCTGGAAACCCTTGAGCCGCTCGATGGCTGGCTGGAGTTTGCGGTAAAGGTCGAGCGCTTTGGCGATGCGCTCCTCTCGGTTCGCCGCCGTCAGCTTGCCCTGAGCGGCGTCGCGCTGGAGGCGCTGGTGGACCACCGTCTCCTCGTCCGCGTCGATGAGGACGACGCGATGGCCGCGCAAGGTGCCCGGCGCCACTAGGAACTGGCAGCCCTCCAGGATGGAAGGCTCCTTCCGCTTGAGGGCGCGACGCACCAGCCGCTTGAGGAGATGGCGGTACTTATGGTAAGCCTTGGTGTCTTTCTGGTAGCGTTCGGGGTTGTCGACCACGTCGTCCGAGTCCATCCATAAATCGTCGCGGTCCACCTTCCACACGGGTTGCCCTACCGCCTTCGACAGGAGGTTGGAGAGCGTCGTCTTGCCGGCTCCCGACGCGCCCGTGATGACGGTGTGCTTAGTACGGTTATGGCCCTGATGCTGATGGCGCTCAAAGATGGCTGGGATGAGGTCCGTCCAATCGGCGCGGCCGTCGATGGCGCGGTCGTCCAAGTAGACGTCAGCCACGATCTTGCGCGACTCGGTCGGCTGGTCGGGGTCCTCATTGATAAAGTCGAAGGGGATACGTTCCTCATCAAGCCAGTCGGCCACATCCTCGAGGTCATCACGGCCCGTCCAGACCACGAGACGGTAGCCGGCGTCCCAGAGCTGCTCCATTCCTTCCCGGGCCCCGTCCCTCGGATGCGTCCGTTCCAGGTCGCGGTCGGAACGCAGCTCGGCGAGCACGCCATCGAAAGTCAACCGCGACGACATAAGGACGCGCGGCCTCCTTTCTCGTGAAAAGCTTGCTGACCAACATCAGGTACCTCCTCACAGCTCCCGAAAAGGCTTCATGACCACGTGGACATGGCTGCCATCGAGGTAGCCGTCTTCATCCACCCAGACGCGGCTGCCGCGGTTCACCAGCCGCGCCGGCAGCGACCCAGGAATGTAACTACCTTCGGACAGCGAATCGCAGAAGCAGTCCAGATGAATCATTCTCAGCCCGCGCCGCTGGCGTTCCTGTTCTTTCTTCTCTTGATTCCTCTGCTGCCGTCCCCAGGCAAAGTACTGGTCCCGGTAGCGCTCCTCCTGGGCGGGAACTTCGGCCAGATAAGCCATCCATGCTTCCTGGTACAACCAGCCAAAGCGCAACTGTTCCAAGAAGCCCTGCCGCTGAGCTTCCACCCGAGCAGCCGCGGCGACAACTTCCTGCCTCGCCGCATCACAAAGCCAAGTTGGCCAGTAGCGCTTGCAGCCGCAGGCGGGGCAGATTGCCAAAACAGCAAACGCGGCTGCTTCGACGATTCGGCAGCGGCTGAACGGGCCTTGCCAACCGCAGGCGCCGCACAGTACAGTCTGGTTAGCGATCCCCATTCGCCTGCACCTTCGTCAAGCGATTCACCGGACCAAAGCTCTTACTGCGCAGCCGCTCCGCCTCCTTCACCACCTCGGCGAGGGGTACGGGCAGCGGGAACTTCGACAGCTTGGCGATGGCCAGAGCCCTCGCCATCGCCGTACGGTACTTCGACTCAAGAGCGGCCCACTCTTTCGCCAACCACGCGCCCGCTGTCCGGGCCGTGACGAGGGAAGGAGAACCGGCCCCGGATACGCCGGCGTGATTCACCTCTTTCCCCCTCGTTACGGGCGGTCCCACAATGATGCCGAAGTGGTCGTACTCGTTGCCCTCGGCATCCTTATCGTGCCAGACGCGCTCCCAGACCGCCTCGAGAATCATACTGCGACCCGGCGCCTGCAACTCATCGGGATCAGAAGTACCAACAGGCACATCGCCGCCAGGCACGCCCAAAACATTTTCGATGGCTGGGTCCTGGACAAACACCTGCCCCAGAGCCGCCCCAACGACGACGACGTAGTGTCCGTAGTCGAAGGAAGCCTGCTTCGAGGGTACCCCGTACTCCTGGATGGGACAGATGACTGGGCGCCCAGATTGCCAAGCTTGCCGGAGGTGGTCGAGAGTAAGACCACCAGCCACGGAGACCTGGAGACCCAACGAAGTTAAATAGCGTACGATCTCCTGAGGCGAAGTAGATTCCTTGACATCCGTGCCGAGCACCTCCTTCCACTCCGCCAACGTCTCCGGACCGGCCCCGAAGTAGCGGCCCACGGACATCGCCGCTGCGGCGCCGCACGAGAAAACGTCTTCCTGGCGCACGTCGGGAAGGTCAAGCAAGGTGGTTCGGGGCAGAGATAGCGCAAGAGAAGGCGCGGCGTCCACCCAATCAGGCTCCGCTTCTTCCGGCCAATCCCCATCCTCCCAATCTTTCTCCACCTCCTTGGACGGCTTCTCGTTCGGATTCTCGATACCAGCCTGCCCAGCCTGGTCCACGAAATCCTGCTGGAGGCGCTGATCGGTTGAGCCCTCCACGGGCTGACCGTTCGCCTCGACTCCCGCACCCGTCTCCCCCGGCTCAACTGCCACCGCTTCGCCTTCTGGAGTCGAGCGCTGTTTCCCTTCCGCCGTGGTCATCGGCGCGATAAGCTTCGCCAGGTCAGCGAGGTCCTCACCGGTATTCATCGGCAGCGGCATGACGCCACCCGGACCCTGGGCCATCGGGTCGTCACCCCCATAGCGGTAGGACTTGCGCCCCCGGAGAGCCCGGATCTCGTTGGGAGTGATGCCGTAGGCGTGCAGGTCCGTCTCGATATCGGCGTTGACCTGGGATGGGTCGGCGGGCACGCAGTCATCCCACCAGATACGCACCTTGCGACCGGGCGTATTCCAGCGGCTAGCGAGGTGCTTCGAGTAGGAGAGGCCGCGCATGGTCAGGCGCGGGTTGAGGCAGTAGGTGCAGAGCGAAGCCAGGGTAGCGAGGATGCTGCCGTAGGTCATCTCCTTGACGATACCAACGGCTGCCGGTGGGACGCGGAACGTCGAGAGGATCATGTCGCGGATTTGATCCTCACTCTGGAAGTAGGCCATCTCCGTCGGGGAGAACGACAGCGGCGTCAGCTTCGCTCCCGGCGGCGTGATGATGGGCTTGCCATAGTTGTACTCGCCCTGGAGCTTGGCCGCGAACTTGGCCTCGATACGCGAAATGCGGTCGTCGTTGGGATCCTCGTAGCCCGGACCCAGCTCCACCCACAATTCCGGACGGGCCTGGTTCATGAACTGCGACCAGCGGCTCTTGCTGATACTCTCCTCCGCGTCGATCCACTGGGCGATGGCCGCAAGCTTGCTGTAGCCGTCGATCTTGTTGATAGGGGACTTCCAACGAGTCATGATAACTTCATCAGGAGGAAGACGCAGGATGCCGGCGGACCCCATACCTCCCCACGGTCGGATTTCGTAGTACTGAATCAGCTCGTCCGCGTGCGGGTTGTCAGGGCTGACGTAGCGACCGCCGCCCGTTCTGGGCCACACCCAGTGACTTGGCATACACCAGCGCTCGCAAGGAATTTTCCAATTATTTGAAACAAGCCACTCGTACGAAACACCCGTCAGCTCCTCGAACATCTGCAATTCGTAGGCGATGTCGAAGGAGGTATCGACCGGGTTCGGATTCTCGATAAGCCGGCGCAGCGGATGCTCGCTCTCCAGCGGCTCTAGATCCTCGTGCGGCTTGACGACGGAGAGCGCCTTAGACCGGTACTCCCCGATGGTCAGAAAGGAGTGCCCGCCATCGCTGACCTCGAAGCTGCCGCCGAAGCCGGAACCGGTCAGGTTGCGCAAACCGCGCTGGCAGGCTTTGGTCGTCACACCCGGTTTCGGGGCATCAACAACGTAGGCGAGGTTCGGAACGATGCTGGCAATCTTCGAGCAGATGAGGTCAACAGCGACAAACACCCAATGGCGGTAGTGGAGGACCTGCTCCAAACGGTCTTGAGATCAGGACCAACCTCCCGGCCATCCCGTCCCTCTGTTTGGAAACAGAGATCCTAGGACGCGCTCGCCGAGGCTGGCTTTTTTTGTAACCTCCTTTCTGAAATTGCGCAGGTTACTAAGATACTTCGACGACTTCATGAGAGGACTCCCTTCTCTTTACTGCCCAAGCAATCATCGCCGCTCGATGCTTTGCTCGATACTCGGGATCTTTCCACTGGGCCTGCGCCGTTGCGCGATTCTTCGCCGCGACCTTCGCCCGATGCTCCTTATCTTTCCATTGACTCCTGGCCGCAGCCGCTATCTTGGTTTTCGCTTCTTCTGTATGTTTACATCCCTCAAAATGCTTGTTACCCAACATGACCACGGACATCTTCCTGGAGATGCAAGCCTTAACATCCTCTCGATGTCTTCTCCCTCGACCAGCCGCTCCCATCTTTGCCTTCGTCTCTTCTGAGTGCCGGAATCCCAGCATGCTTCCCGCAGTTGGGTTGCGATTGTAGCCGAGCCTTGGGTTCACCGATTGACGGCAGTCTATCCAGTGCTGTTCGCGCTTGACACAACATCTCGGCGAGCATCTCTCGATAATCTCGAAACGAAAAGCTGTCTCGCCATGCTTGTTCCAGGCATTCTGCAAGTACCGATTCCCATGTCTTCCTGCTCGCAATTTCGCTCGATGGATTTCCCAACGGTACTTGAGAGACTGAGACGACGATCCCACGTACACCTTGCCATTGACTACATTGCGTATCTGGTACACACCCGTCTGGTATTCTGTCTTCACCATCACCCACCTCGCTGGTAAAAAGGCCGAGCTGCCAGGCGCGCTTACCAGGACACGCCACGACAGCCGGCCCGAGGACGGCGTTTAGCTTACTTTATCCTTCATGGATTTACCACTTCCTTCCGCCCCCACCCCGTCCGGGGGCAGCATCTCAGCGAACAGCTCTCCAGCGTTGACCAGCGGCAACGTCCTCCCCCGCCACAAGAAATGCATCACCTCGCCGAACAGGGCGTCACGCACAATCGTTTTGAAGACCTCCAGGTGCTGGTTGCCCAGGTCCGCGCGAAAACGCTGCTGGCTCTCCGGGTTGAGGTCGTAGTAATCCGCGTAGCCGGTCTTCCCCGAAGGAGACACCGCCTCAATCAGCATCTTGCCTCGTGGTATCATCGCTGATCTCCGTACCCGCCTCGCGGCAAGCCCAGAACTTTCGTAACCTCTCTTCCAACCGTTTTAGCATGGCGGCACCGAACGCCGGCTCCATGCCAGCCTCCGCGCGGCAGAGCGTCTCCTCCTCACGGACAATCGCCAGAATCTCGTTCAGGCTTACGAGCAGGCTCACCGCGTCCTACCTGGCACACGGCCATTGTCCGCCTTCGCTTCGGCGCCGAGACCCGCCGTCTCCAGCAGCTCGGCCAGCACCTCGTCGAGGGCCTCCACCTTCATCTCCAGCTTGAAAACCTTCCAACCGAGGTAAGGGACGGAACCTGCCAACACCGCCACGATGACCGTGAGAAGAAGGCAGACCAGGGAGAGGAGAATAGTCTCGGTCATTCCGGCCCCTTCTTCTCCACGACAACTGCCCTTTGCCAGATGTGTTTCCAGGTGGTCCCACAGCTCGCAACAGCATCTGCTGTTCCCTGCACCCAAAACTCGACTTCCACGTTCGCCCGTACCACGACGGTCCCCTCCGGCATGAACCGTTTCTTCACATCCTCAAGGATCAGCACCTCCAAGCGCCACACCTCCTCCCTGGGAAGAGGGACACTATATTCGTACTTACCCTCATCCCAGTCCTTGATCTTGAAACTGGTCATTCCGGCTCCTCGTCCGCCCTGGCCTCCACCAGCCCTTTAGCCTCAGTCAACGCCTTGCGAAGGTCCGCGAGCCCTAGCAGCAGTTCCTGGCGCTCAGCTAGCAGAGCCGATACGTCCCGGTAGTAAATTTGCGTGTTCACCGTGGCGTAGCCGAAGCGGGCATCCGCCGCCAGCTTCTCGATATCTGCCACCTTCTTCGCGTCCAGCATGGTCCCCCTCCCCCTCACTCCTCAACAAATTCAGGCCACCCGCACCACGACTCGCCGTGCATCGGGTGGAACTGATGTACAGCCTCGATTATTCGCAAAGCAAGCCTCCCGTGGTCGCGCAGGTCCTTGACGACGATGGGAGGCGGCGAATCAGACTGTTCAAGGCTGCCTGCCAGGTACTCGCATTCCTTCCTGACTCGCCGCAGCCCCTCCTCGGTGATCCGCAGAATAATGTCGCGGTTGGCATGAATAAGGTCAGCCGTGCCGTCCATCAGCAGCTCACCAAGCCTCTTTTCCAGTCTTTCAATCACTTCCCGGCGGCGCAGGAGCTGCCTGCTGAGCATCCGCAGATCGTCGTCAGGATCAGCGTACGGCTCATCAAGCAACCGCTCAGCCAGCCTATCAGCATCCGCCCTCTCTCCCATAGCTTCACTCCCACTCCACAGTCGAAAGAGGGAGAGAGGCAGGCGGCCTCTCTCCCAGCAACCAGAGGCAAACATGTCCTTTTCCTCGTTATCCCATAGCGCGCCCTCCGGAGAACTCCCGCCAGATTCCCTGGCTAGAGCGGGCGGGTAACGCATCCAGCATCCAGATGAGTGGTTCCTGTGCGTGCTTTTGTCCGGACTGCCACATAACAGTCCGGGCAGGTCCACTCTCCCAGAGCGCTTTGAGACCAACCTCGGCGCAGGAGAACTGAGGGTTCGCGTGTCACCTCAGCCCCACAGCCCACGCAAGTTTTCAAGCTTCTCCCTGGACGGAGATGAAGACGAGCCATCTCCCTGGCCACGCGCTCGCGCACCACAGCAAGACGCGCCTCAAGGACGCGCTGGTACTCCGGCGGCACCACGGCTGAGGAGGCCCGGCCCGCACCGTTCCCGTAGATACGAGCTGGCCGCACCACCCGGTAGATTCTCGCCTCTCGCGTACCCATCACAAACCTTTCGGAAGGAGGGGCAACAAGACCTCCAAAGCTGCCTGGGGGTCACTAAAATAGCGTATCTTACCCTCTGTCGTAAAGAGGATGCCTCGGTCATCGCCAGCCGAGATGAACCAACCAGCCCGCGTTGGCTGCCGCGGGGTACCGTAAGTATGGAAGATAGCCGGCCCGTGCGGCTTGGCCCCAAACCAGTAGTTCTCAAAGCCGTCCGGGGCTGGCAACCGGAGAGCAGCGGGATCCCTCGCCATGGCGCGTCCTCCTGCTTTCCTTCCAAAGAACATAGGCTGCTTACCTCATCCAAAATACCAGCTTTTTCAGGGCATAGCTAGCCTCGGAGAGCACCAGGGCCTCGGCAAAGTCCGGACTCTTGATCCCGCGCCGGCGCAAAGAGGCCTTCGCCTCGATACGTATCTTGCCCGTCTCCGTCTGCTCGTGCAACGGCAAGGACAGATCGGCAATCAACTGCGGGTGGTGCGGGATGCTGATGAGATCCTCAGGTAGATGAACGATACCCTGCACCACGTGCTCGTAAGTACGCTCGAAACGCTGCCGCAGCTTCCACCACAGCTCGGCCTTGAGGTTGGCGAATTTTTCCTTCGAGGTCTGCTGGTCGGGCCACATCGACTCGGAGGGCGACTCGCCCACGTTGATGGCCTTGGCCGCAAAACGCAGCGGCTTATCGCTCATGTTAAGCGTTCCCTTGACACCGGCGCCTATCCCCACCGAATCGTAATTCAGCTCGGCCACACCGAGACGGTGACACTCGTCGCGGGCCCTCCAGGCCGTTTGGGTTGTATTCAGTTTACCCCAACTAATCGGGTCACCCACGTAAGGCCCCCACCTCGGGATAAGAACGCTCAGGTCAGCCCCCTCCTCGCCGATGTCTAGACCGGCCACACACTTCCCAGCCGGGGCGGAGCTGCCGTTCGCGGAGGCGCCCGGCAGCGACGATACAGAACTGCCTGACCCAGTCCCCCGAACGGCAGCCCGTACCCAGGCCCCCGGAATACAGATACCCTCAATCGAGGCGCTGTAATCGATGTCATACTCAGCCGCGAATGCCGTCAGTCCCTTTTCTCGCTTCGTGCGCTCGGCCCATTCTTCATTCTTTCTCGGGTCGTCGTGCCAGTGAAACGAAAATACCGAAATGCTTCCAGAAAACCGCTTCGTGGCAAAAGGATTGCCTGGCCCGTTTGGCGTGCTCACGTCAATGCGGACGTTCGTGTTTTCGATCAGCGACCGCTCAGCCAGCTGCGGATGTTCCCAAAAGGCCGACTCATCACAAAAGTAGAGAGAGGTCCGGCCGCCTCGTCCCACGTCGTCCCCGCCTTCCCCCGTAATCGCCGCTCCCGTCTCCGGGTTCAGCAGTTTCGTGTAACAGTCGTGGATCTTTTCTCGGAACCCTACCGGACGCATTCCCTCCGGGAGCCGGTAAAGCATGAAACGGATTTTCTCGAAGACAGAATCGAGATCGCCGAGCTTATCGACATATTCGAGTTTGCGCGAACCGAAGCCCACCTTGCAGCCGGGTTTGTATAACCAGCCGTGCAGGGCGTAGGCCGCACAGAGAAAGGACACCCCCACTCCACGAGATTTCTCACAGAGGCCGGATTGCTGAAGCCGTTCGCGTTCCTGGAGCCACGCGATGAATTCTTTTTGCTTCGGGAAAAGGTGGAAGGGAAGCGTTTTCTTGTCTGTTCTCGGATCGTAGGTTTGACAGAATCGATCAATCCAGTAAATGGGGTCGGAAGCACAGCGCATCGTTTCGGCATCCTGCACGGATGGGCCGGCGGACAGGGATTCCGCTTCCTCTCGGAGCCGGATACGCACCTGCTCGAAGAGGGTCGGTCCCTTGGCCGCGAAGCCTCGAAACGCGCTGGTCGCTGGCATCGGTCAATCCTTCGTCTCCAGCACCACGGAGCAGAACACCTCGCGGTATTCATCCAGGTTTTCCGTCTTTCCGAAATAGCGGAAACCCCACAGGAATACTTCCGGCATCAGAATATAAGGGGGAACAATCGCCGTGGTGACATAGGAGCCGTCCCGGGTCAGCAGTCTTACCTCTTTCATTCCCTATCCTCCATTGCCAGGACCGTATCATAAATCTTCTTCCAGCAGAACGAGCAGGGTTTTCCGTAAATCTCCAAACATCTGCACCCCTCACAACGAATCACTTGCCCCAAACCCCTCAATCCCTCAGCGAGGCGTCCATACTCCTCACGCAGATTCTTTCGTATGCGCCGCATGTACTCCCTGTGCTGGGCTCGTCCACGCTCGCTATGAGCGTAGCGGGCATGCCGTTCCTGATGGAGACGCCGGCTGCGCTCCTCCGCGGATTCTTTTTCACTTTCCACATCAGGATCCCTCAGGGGGCAGGAGGATGGCAGTCCGCTCGTAGAGCTTCTGGAGCTGGGCGCGGTCAGTGACGATTTCCTTCGCTGCCGCCATGATCGTATGGACGAGGAGCATGGCTTGCTCCACCGTGAGGACCGCCTGCAATTCGTGGAGGCGTTTCCATTCCGCCGCGGCTGTCTTCGTTTTTTCCTGGGTTACTTCCCGCACTTCTTCCCAAACTTCCCGCTGAATCCGCACTGCACCACAACCCACTTGGATCAATTCCTCCATGCGCCTGAGAGCATTTTCGGTTTCCTCCGCCGTGTCTGCTGCTTGCAGACATTGCATGGCGTCCGCGAGATCCTTCCACAGGGGAGGCGGGTTGTCGGAAAGTTTCTGGAGAAGGGTTATTTGCCGGGATTCGAGCAGGGCCACGTCATCCCGCAGAGAGAGTAATTGTTCATCGGCCACCGCACCCTCGTAAACCTTGCGTAAATCCGCTGGAACGTATTTACTGAAACGGCCGTGTTTGTATCCTCCATGAGCCGCTCCCTTACGTGTTTTCCCTCCGTGCATGTGGCATTTCCCATTGGGCATAGCGAAATTCGCACAGGGATTTCCCTGCCTGTTTTTCGCACCACAACGGGTTCCATGAGATATCTTCCCATCCTTGGGATTACCACTCGACGCGGGGCCGGGACTGGGTATCATTTCAACAGGGGTTGATACTTCCGCGTCCACAATACCCCCCTGACGCTGTCTGCTTTGTCCGTTTCTACCCTTGTCTGCCTCGCCTTCCGATGTTATACTAAAGCACCACCCTTTCCGCAAGAGGATTCAATGGAAACATGGGAAAGTTGGCACGACATCAGCGGTTATGAGGGCCTTTACCAGGTTTCCGGCCTGGGGAGGGTCCGTTCTCTCGCCCGCGTCAAGACAGCTCCGAGGGGGACGGGGACGATGATCGTCAGCGCTCGCGTTCTCAAGATCCAGACCGTCGGGGGAGGACATGTGGCAGTCTACCTCAGCAAGGACGGCGGGACCACACTCCTCCTGCTCAAATACCTCGTCGCTGACACCTTCCTCATTCCTCCTCCTTCTCTATCTTCCATTCTCTGCTTTTACGATGGGGATATCCGTAATTGTCGCGCCGGGAACCTTTACTGGCAGACGCGGGCGTAAAAAAAGAATTCCAAAATAATTCCGAAAAAGGAGTTGACACCCTGAGAGGGCGGCGTTATATTAAAAGTGTAGTGACAGCGAACACAATACCACACCGGAGACACGGCCATGAGCCCCGAACAGCTGACCGTCCTGCTTGGCGACGTGATCCAGACCACAATGGATTATTCCGCCTCCTGGCAACGAGGCAACAAGGCCAAGAGAGAAGCGAACGCCAAACGACGCGCGGTGGACGCCCTTTTCCACGCCATCACAGGGCAGAAGCCCACAGAAGCGGAACACGACGCCATGAATACCCGCACTGCTTCGGTGTACTAACCCCCACCACCACCACAGGAGACACGACCATGAACACCACCGAAACGACCCTGATTCACCCCTTCGAGAAAGCCGGACTCGGATTAGCCCCTTTCACCCTCATCGGGACTTCCACCACGGAAGATCGGGCGCAGCTGAACAGCGAACGGGCTGGCAACGGCCAGATGTTCACTACCAACCACTGCGGCGGGACCTGTGCTTACTGCGGCACCGCGATCGAGAACGTCTTCAAGATTCGTTCCTCAGATGGCAACGAGTTCAAGGTGGGTTGCGAGTGCGTCAAGAAGACTGGTGACCACAACCTCGTCAAGGTGGTCAACAAGGTTGTGCGCGATGGTGCCAAAGAGCGAAAAGCCGTCCGCGACCAAGTCATCATCGACGCGGCTAGGGCCAAACTTCCGATGGCCGGCCAAAAGCTCGCCTATCAACCCCACCCGAACGCTTACTTCGCCTTGCAAGGCAAAACCATGCTGGACTATGTCAATTGGCTCATCACAGCCTGGCCAACCACGAGCAAGCTGAAAGCCGCATTCATCATCAACAGTATCAAGTGAGCCCCGGGAGGGAGGAACAAGGACGCTTCCTCCTATTTCCAAGGAGAATTCCCATGACCTACCGTGAACTGTGTGATCTGCGCGAGAGAATCAGCACCAATCTGTTCGCCTGCCAACAACTTTTCGACGTCGCCGTCCAGCAAGACGACAATCACGCGGCCCGGCTGTACACGGACGAAATCCGCCAGCTGGAATACCATCTCGACCTCGTACGGGCCGAGATGGACCGAGTCCCTGTCCTCGTCGAAGGAGATAACAATGAACTTATTTAACAGAGACGAACAGCATCCACGCAGAACCATCGAAGTAGAAATCCACTACACCCTGACCCTCGAACAACAGGATCTGGCTCCGCTTCTCCTGTACGGAGAGAAAAAATACAACTTCGGATTACTTCCATCCAAAGAAACAATCCGCCTCATCGCAACCAACGAGGGTCTCGACAAACTGGAAAAACTGCTGAAAAAGCCAATCTGTCATTCCCTAAACCCACTGGACGATCCGTCATGACCATTCACACCGTCCCCGGCTACCGCAAGGTCCGCGTCAGCTACCGTAAAAAGAATGGTGATTTCGCCAACCGCTACGTCGAGATTTTCCAGAACAATGCCGACACCGACTACAGCCTGACGGCCAAGGCAGCACAGGTTTACCACGACAAATACGGCGAGGGCGCTGCCATCGCCGCGATCGACATCCACTGCACGAGGAGCTGATGATCATGAAAACGATCGACATTGAGGTGCATTACACGGTTCGCCTCGACACCAAAGAATTCGCTCGCCTGCTCGCTCACGCCAAGGAGCAAGGCTGTGACTACCACGACGCCGGACCAGTCGAAACCATCCGGCGTTTCCTGACATGGGAGGGTTTCGACACGCTGGAGGAAATCACTCACGTGACCACTCACACAATAATTACCCATCCCGTAAAAGTGGAGGTTTGAACCATGCCCGTCCTGTGCTCGAATTACGAGGTTCAGTGGGAGACACCAACCTGTTTCCTCAAACGTTTCTTCAATAGTCGTATCGCCGCCGAGAAATATGCTCAACTCCTCGCCGAGCAGGAATTCACCAAGAAAGTCGTCTACGTCGAAGGTGACCTGATGACCGTCACCTTCAAGGATCTCAGTCGAGGAATCGAGTCATGACCACTCCCTTTCCCTTCCAAGAGGAAGCCGTCGAGAAAATACAAGAATTCGGCGGGCGCTGCTTACTTTCGCTCGAAATGGGCTTGGGGAAAACGTTCGTCTCCCTGCTCTGGATTCAACGTTACCTGCCCGAGGGGAATGTCGTCGTGGTCTGCCCAGCATCGGTCAAGTACAGCTGGCGGCAGGAAGCCCGCCAGCATGTCCGGATGCTGGCAAATGTGCTGATAAGCACCAATCCACACAGGAGCGACCCCCCACCAAAAGTACGTCTCCACATCATCAATTACGACATCCTTGGCCCCTGGATGGACTACCTGACCATGCTAAATCCTCAACTCGTCATCATCGACGAGGGACAGTATTGCAAATCCCAGAAGGCCCTGCGCACGAAATTCATCCGCTCGCTCTGCCACGGAGTCCCGCACGTCCTCGCTCTGAGCGGGACTCCCCTGACCAACCGGCCGGCGGAATTGTGGCCAATCCTGAATATCGTCCGTCCTGACCTTTACCCCAGATTTTGGAACTATGCTTTTGACTTCTGTGCTCCGAAACGGAACCACTGGGGATGGGATTTCAGCGGAGCATGCCGGCTCGACGTCCTCCACTCGACGCTGACAAAAAACCTCATGATCCGCCAGCGGAAAGAGGAAGTAATGAGTCAACTACCCAAGAAGTCAAGGTATCTGGTTCCCATTCCCATTGACCGTCCCTCCGAATACCGCAAGGCGGAGAGGGAGTTTCTCCAGTGGCTGGCGGGGATCGACCTCGTCAAGGCGGAGCGGGCCGCACGCGCGGAACGACTGGCCCGCATGGGTTACTTAAAACGCCTGGCAGGCACGCTGAAACTGTCCTCGGTGATCTCGTGGATCGAGGATTTCCTGGAGGATTCCGACGAAAAACTGACGGTGTTCGGTATTCATCAAGCAGTCCTGAAACCACTGGAAACTCACTTCCGGAAACAGTGTGTCCTGATCGATGGTTCCATACCCGCCGAGCAGCGAAAACGGAAGATCGATCAGTTCACCCTCGACAGGAAAACTCGTCTGTTCCTCGGGCAGATGCAGGCGACGGGTGTCGGTTGCGACGGGCTCCAGAAAGCCTGCTCGACAATGGCAGTCGTCGAGCTGCCGTGGGTTCCGGGGGAGCTGTCGCAGGCAATCGCTCGACTGGACCGGATCGGGCAGACGAAGCCAATCTCCATTTACTTTCTGCTCGCTGAGGGGACGGTGGAACGGCACCTGTGCGACGTCCTCGACAAGAAACAAAAAATACTCGGAGCCACGCTGGACGGGGACGAGAACAACGAGGAATTCGACCTGCTCGGGCAGCTGGAAGAACTCCTGCTCGAAAACACCAAGGAGAAGAAGGTCAAACGATGAAAACCAGGGAGTCGAAACAACACAGCGTCCTGTACATCCGGGGCATCGACAGCCAGATCAAGAAGGAATTCAAAAAATGGTGCGAAGTCCACGGGATCTCCATGAGCAGAAAAATACAAGAAATGATGTGCCTGCATCGTTGTGTCGAGGAAACATCCCTTACTGAGGATATCAATGAATTTGATCGACATCCTCCAGGAACTGCAAATTGACTTCCGCCGCCACGGCGAGTCGCCGCATGTCACCGAGGGATGGATCGGAATTGATTGCAATCAGTGTTCCCGAGGGGAGGGAAAATACAAACTCGGCATCAACCTGACCAGCTATGGATGCAGCTGTTGGACCTGTGGCCGGCGCGGACTCGCTCATGCTCTGTCGGAAACATCGGGAAAACCCTATCACGAAATCATTCAACTGCTCGAAGGAGTCGAGCGATTCCACTGGAAAAAGCAGGAACCACTCGCACGGAAGCTCGTTCTGCCCAAGAAGTTAGGTATACTGAGCACGTCTCATCGACAATATCTCAGAAGACGTGGTTTCGACCCGGACGAACTGGTTAAATTGTGGAGTATTCAGGGGATTGGACTGGCAAATAAATTATGCTGGCGAATCTGGATTCCCATCCATCTGGACGGGCAGGTGGTTTCCTGGACTGCCCGCAGCACCTTGCCCAATCCCGGAATACGCTACGTCAACGCTCGACCCGAGGAGGAGGCCTTTCCCGCCAAACAATTACTTTACGGCGAGGATTACTGCCGTCATGCGGTAATTATCTGTGAAGGTCCGACCGACGTGTGGCGGATCGGCCCCGGAGCCGTCTGCACGTTCGGCGTCAACGTCTCCGCCGCCCAGCACCACCGCCTGACGAAGTATCCCAACAGGATTGTTCTTTTCGACAACGAGACCGAGGCACAACGACGGGCGCGGAAACTGGCGGACGACCTGTCAGTGTGGCCCGGCGTTACCCACAACGTCGTCCTCGACGCTCCCGACCCTGGTAGTGCTGATCCCAGGGAGGTCCGGGAATTGCGGAAAAAGTTCCTGGAATAGCGGAATTTCCCTTGCTTTTCCCTCCCCTCCTCATATCCTGTCCCATGACGGTGAGCCCGGCCAGGCGAGCCGTCATGCCTTCCAAAGCATGATCCCCTCCCGACGAAGGGTTACTGTCCTTTCCCTTCGTCGGTGAGGAGGATCGAACCCAAAGGACAGCACCATGCAAGACATCGTCCCAATCCCCTACCGAAACTTCTTTTCACTATCCGAAGGGGCTGCAATACTTTGCGGCTACCTCACCAACGAATCAGGCAGAATGCTCAACCTGCTCGACTGCGAACAATACCACTACCCCTCCGAAGGAGGGGAGAAACATCTTCAGCACATGCGGGACGGCTGGTTTCCATTCGATGTCAGTAAAATAAAAAGTGACATCAACATGTCACCCTCCCGTCAAGTCAAATACCTACGTGAACTTGAAAGAAAAGGAATCATAACAGTGAAGAGGATGGGCCTTCCCTCCAGCCGCTGGATATCCCTACAATCCACCTGATACCTCATTTAGACAAGGACTACGTCATGAAGAAATCCGCACACAACGGACGAACATTCGCCTACTCCAAAGAACAAAGGCAGAAGCTCAGCGACAAGGGCGGTCCTTACTTCATGTTCCGCGAGGACTTCCTCGACATCACCACGATGGCGGGGGCAGTCGTCCTGCAAAAACTGCTCAACTTCGCACGGTGGCGGATGAAGAAAACAGAGGCGGCGGGAAGGTCGTTCGACGGCTGGTTCTTGTATACAGTCAAACTGTTCCGCAAACAACTCCGAACCAAGAACAAACGGGCGCAGCTACGGTTGCTTGACCCGCTGGAAAAACAAGGGTACATCATCACAGCCAGACGAGGAATGCCAGCAAGAAGGTGCATCTGGATCGACGTGGATGCGATCGACAATGCCCTAGAAAAAGCGGGGAAAGTGGTCCCCAGCTTTGTCTCATAATCCGGCCACTGGGGGGGGAACAAAATGGGTCCCAAATATAACACCTATAAAATAAATAAGATGTAGTTGCTTAATACTGACTCTCCGTCGCCCGCTTCGCGGGACGACGGACACACATCCTCTGGATTCATGAAAAACGGACAAGGACATAACCTCGTCTCTTTCGGAGCAAACCTCGCCGAATACGTATACAAGGCGTTCAAATCGAAACTGGTGAGGAAGGCTCCCCCTTCGCTCCGCGAGTGGGGCCGTTCGTTCGATGAACTGGTAGTCATCCTCGTCAACAGAGAAGGAAGCGACCGGGAAACCATCGAAGCTAAGGTCCGTCTTGAGGTAGAGGACCACGTCCGCAACATCGACGACGAATTTCAACCACAGTGTCTCACCGCCCGAACCATTTGCAAACGATACGAAGACATCGAGAGAGCGTTCCGTCGCCACAACCGTCCCAACAAAAGCAACCGCATCTCCGATGACCAGGTTATTTGACCATGCAAATAACGACTCACAGTGGCGAGCCCGAACGAGAAATCCTCGCCGCGCTGGTGCTGAACGAAACCGTCCTTGGACGTGTCGCCGCTCAGGGAACGTCCAACCTGTTCGTTTCCAAGTGGAGCAATGTCGTCGCGGGCTGGTGCCTGAAACATTTCCAGAAATTCCAGGAAGCCCCCCAGCGTGCCGTCGGCAGTTATTTCAACGACTGGATGCAATCCTCGCACAGCGACGAGGAAGTACGCGACGTCGATAGTTTCCTGTCCTCCTTGTCCGGCCAGTACGGAGAAAAGACGTTCAACCCCGAGCATATCCTCGACATCGCGGGGAAACATTTCAACAAGGTGAAACTGACTCGACTGGTCCAATCCGTCCAAATGGATCTGGACGCCAACGAATTAGCGAAAGCGGATGCCTTGGTCACGAACTACTCCCGGATCGAGCTAGGCGTTGGTGCAGGCGTCGAATTGTACAACGACGACGAAGCAGCCCGATCGACCTTCGACGAGGATGTTAGAGAGCCGCTCGTCGTTTACCGTGGGGCCCTGGGAGATTTTTTTGGCAGGGTTCTTCGCCGAGGCGGATTTATTTCCTTTTTGGGGCCGGAGAAGGCCGGCAAATCGTACTGGCTGCTTGACGTGGCTTTTCGAGCCCTGGAGCAACGCCGGAAGGTGGCCTATCTGCAAGTGGGCGACCTGACCGAGGTCGAGGCCAAGGAAAGATTCCTCGTGCGTGCCGCCCGGCATCCTCTCTGGCCCGAAACGATCAAAATACCAACCGAGCTGACCCCGCCCGCCAACCAGAAGGATGATAAACCGGCGAACGTGGTCCACAAAGAAATGGTTTTCAAAGAAGGACTGGGAGCCAAAAGAGCTGTAGAGTCCTGCAAGAAATTACGGGAGGAGGTCATCCGTTCCAAAAAAGCCTACTTCCGTCTGTCCTGTCATCCCAACTATTCCCTCGACGTTTCTGGGATTCGAGCTATCCTCGACGGTTGGGAACGTGACGGATTCCTCGCCGACGTGGTCGTGATCGACTACGCCGATGTGATAGCTCCCCCTGCCGGCTACAAGGATTTCCGTGAGCAAACTCACATGACGTGGATGAACCTGCGTTCGCTGTCGATGGACAAACATATTCTGCTCGTGACCGCCACGCAATCAGACGCTGCCAGCTACAACGTCAGACTGCTTACCCGTAAGAATTTCTCCGAGGATAAACGCAAAATCTCCCATGTGACAGGAATTGTGGGAATCAACGTCGATTCCGACGAGAAAGAGAACGACCAGTGCCGATTAAACTGGGTGGTGATGCGGGAACGCCGCTATAGCTGGAAGAACGTCGTCCACGTCGCCGGATGTCTGGCGATCGCGAATCCTGCTTTGAAAAGTTGTCTCTAACCCTGGAGCAAATCTCATGAGGATCAAGGAACGAGTGGTTCGGAAACTGCTGGAGTCGATGGGATGCAGACCGTAAAATAATTCCAGAAAATTCCCGAAAAAGGGTTGACGAAAGAAAAACCCAGGGTATATTAAATCGTAGTGATAAGCAACAACCCCCGCGAGACACGCCGATGACGACTGCAACCCGAACCGCTTCCCGCTGTGCCTGTGGCAAACGGAAAAGCAAGTACAGCAACCAATGCACCAGCTGCTGCGAGGAACGCCGAGCCAGGGTACTCGCCGAGAACCGGGCGATCGTCGCCACCGGCGTCTGCCCGCAATGTGGCGGCAAGCTGAAACACATGTCCGCGATTAAGGGATGGATTTCCTGTGAGCAGCGCGGAGCGGAAGGGTTCCGCAAGGATGCCTCCGAGCCGTCCTGTGATTTCCAAACGTTCACTGAGTGATCGTTCGTTCACACAATGGAACCAGGACATCTGACAAGATCTCCCGGTTCCATTGACGAGGATACGGTGCAGGAACGCACCAGCAGCCCCTAGGACGCACCAAAAGGCATCAAGGCGGGGTAGGAGCCACCTGAAATGAAATCGGCCTATCTGGAGCCGATCTGCTGTTAGATACATCTTTTCACCATGCAGGAGTGTACAGTATGCTGATCAAAGAGAAAACCGCCCGCCGCCTTCTCGGAGAGTTAGGCTACTCGGTTGCTAAGACATGCAGCATGGATGACCTGACTGAGTGTCTAACCGAGCTAAGCTTCGACATGCCCGGAGCGGACAAACTGGAGGGTCGTCTCGAAGACATCTTCAGGGAGATCGTGGAGGACAACGAGCAAGAAAAATTCGTGCGTGTTCTGCCGGCGGACACAACGGAAATTATCCCAACGGAAGCCATGAGGGTACCCCCTGTCAAGCGGAAGCCCGGCCGGCCTCGCAAGGAAACGATCATCGAGAATGGCGAGCCGGAAGTCCCCGTCAAGCGGAAACCGGGTCGTCCCAAGAAAATCCAACCGGACGTCGTGGTGGAAACTCCAGCAGAACCCGTCAAGAAGAAAATGGGCCGTCCCAAGAAAGTCGTCACCGAGACCAACAGCGAGCCGGTCAAGGAAAAGAAACTCCGCACCAAGGATCAGAGGACGGCGCTCCATATGATCGCGCGGATGCTGGGCAAGGTGGCGACGGAGCTGGAACAGCTGGTCAAGTAGGAATTACCTCCATGAAGATCAACCGCGAAGAGCTGCTCCAGAAACTGGAGTGCATACAGCCCGGCATCGCCAGCAAGGAAACGATCGAACAATCGAATTGTTTCGTTTTCCAGAACGGCATGGTCTCCGCCTTCAACGACGAAATGTGCTGCCGTATCCCGTCCGGGATGGATAAATCCTTCACTGCTGCTGTCAAGGCGGACAGTCTACTGGCGATCCTGCATAAGCTGTCCGAGGACGAGCTGGAGGGAGAACTAAAAGACGGAAAGTTCTACCTCCAGGGAAAGGGCAGGACGACCTATCTGCGTGTGGAGGAGGAGATCATCCTGCCGCTCGACGCGGTCGAGAAACCCACCGAGTGGTCTCCCCTCCACGAGGATTTCGGCGAAGCGGTGGGACTGGTGGGACGCTGCGCGGGCAAGGGGGATTTCTCCTCCGACTCCGCCTGCGTCCATATCGGTCCCAAGTGGATCGAAGCCTACGATAATTTCCAGCTGTGCCGCTGGCGGCTGCAAAGTGGTTTCAAAAAGGATGCGCTGATCAAACAATCCTGCACGAAACATTTAACTCCGCTCGGGCTGACTGAGGTCAGCGAAACGTCCACCTGGGTACATTTCCGTAACCCGGGCAAGCTGGTGATTTCCTGCCGGCGCTACCTCGTGGAGGATTTCCCCGACCTGAGTAAATTCCTCAAGGTGGAGGGGATCGCCACCACCCTGTCGAAGAGCCTCGCCGAGGCAGTCGATAAAGCTCAAATATTCAGCAAGGAAAACACCGAGGGGGACTACCTCCATGTGGAGATCAAGAAGGGCCGGCTGACTCTGACGGGAGAGGGACTGTCGGGAGGACACGAGGAACGGAAGAAACTCAATTACGACGGTCCGCCGCTTACGTTCGTCATATCCCCGGAGATCCTCAAGGACATCGTCACCCGGCACACGGAGTGTACGTTGTCGGAGGACAGGTTGAAGGTCAACGGCGGGAAGTACATCTACGTCGCCTGCTTGATCAAGCCCCAGGGGAAAAGGGAATAATCCCGTGATTGGTTTCTATCCTTCCCCTCTCCCGGTCAGGAACAAGGTAACGGAATACCACTTACCACAGTGCGCCCGATGTGGTCTGCTGAAGACCTGCCGTTCGCCGAAGATGCCGATTGCCGGGATGGGACGGAGGAAGATACTCGTCATTGGGGAAGCCCCCGGCAGGACCGAGGATGAGCAGAATAAACCCTTCGCCGGCAAGGCCGGTCAGTTGCTCCAGAAGTTTTTCGCTGATCAGGGGGTGGTCCTTTTCCGTGATTGCTGGATAACAAATTCCCTGATCTGCCGGCCCGAGGACAACCGCACACCGACCGAGAAGGAAATCGCCTACTGCCGTCCCAACCTCGTGGAAGCGATCCGGAAACTGAACCCGGTGACGATCCTCCTCCTCGGCGGCTCGGCGATCAAGAGCGTGATCGGCTGGCTGTGGAAAAACGATGTGGGCGCGGTCGGGCGCTGGGTAGGTTGGCGGATACCATCGCAGCAACTCAATTGTTGGGTATGTCCGACGTGGCATCCTTCTTACCTGGCACGGGAGACGAACCCAACATTGGATCTGCTATTCGCTGGTCACCTGAAAGCGGCGTTCAGCAAGGTGAAGCGGCCGTGGGGGACTGTGCCCGACTGGTCGAGAGACGTGACGATTTTGCTCGATCCGATGGAAGCAGCGAAGGCGATCCTACTGATGACGGAGGAAAATAAACCGACCGCGTTCGACTATGAGACGCAAACGCTCAGACCCGAATCACCCCATGCGGAAATCGTTTGCTGTTCCATGAGCAGCGGTCAGTGGACCATTGCCTACCCCTGGCACGGAGGAGCTATTGGAGCAACCAAGGGATTTCTGTTGTCTCCTGTTCCGAAGATATCTGCGAATTGCAAATTCGAGGACAGGTACACCCGTAAGCATCTGGGTATCGAGGTGAACAATTTCGTCTTCGACACCATGCAAGCCGCGCACGTCCTCGATAACCGTCCTGGAATCACGGGTCTGAAGTTCCAATCCTTTGTGACGTTGGGGCAGCCATCGTACAACGACCATATCGAGCCTTTCCTCAAGGGGGAGGGATCGAACGGGAAGAACCGAATTCGTCAGGCGGACCTGAATCAGATCCTGACCTACTGCGGGCTCGACTCCCTGCTGGAACACAAACTGGCGAAAATCCAAGCAAAGAAACTCGGAGTCTCGCTGTGAACCCGACTCCAGGATCGTACAAGCTAATCCACGACGGTATCCTGGCGTTGTCCAAGGTAGAGGCGGCGGGTCTCCGCATCGACGTGAAATACCTCGACGAAGCCATCCTCTCACTGGAAAAGAAGATCGCGGAGGCACAGGATAAACTACGTGAAGACGACATCTTCACTCTGTGGAAAAAGAAATTCGGCGCCAGGACGAACCTCGGCAGTCACGAACAGTTGGGCAAGGTCGTCTTCGGGGAAATGGGTTATTCCAGCAACGGGGAGACCGCGACGGGGAGACACAAGACCGACGAGAAATCGTTCGCTGGTATCAAGCTGCCCTTCCTCCGGCAGTATTTCCAGTTGGAGAAGTGGAAGAAAGCCAAGATAACCTACCTCGAAGGAATCCGGAAGGAAGTGGTCGGGGAGTACCTTCATCCCTCCTTTAACCTGCATACCGTGCAGACGCATCGCAGCAGTGCAGATTCGCCCAATTTCCAGAATATTCCCGTCCGTAATAAGGAAGTGGGAGAATTGGTCCGCAAATGCTTCATCCCGCGTGAGGGCAATGTCCTGGCCGAGGTCGATTACTCCGCCATCGAAGTGAGGATCGCCGCCTGTTATCACAAAGATCCCGTGATGATCGAGTACATCAACGATCCGTCGAAGGACATGCACCGCGACCAGGCCATGCAATGTTTCCTGCTGGAGAAGGAGTGGGTGTCGAAGGAGACACGCTATGCCGCGAAAAACCTGTTCGTGTTCCCGCAGTTCTATGGGGATTATTACGTCCACTGTGCGAAAAACCTGTGGGACGCCATCCGCCAGCTGAAACTGCAACTACCCGACGGGACATCCCTGAAGAAACACCTGGCGCGGAAGGGAATCAAGCGGCTCGGAGCCTGCGACGGGAGCGGTCCTCCCGAGCCGGGGACGTTCGAGGCCCACATCCGATCGGTCGAAAAGGATTTCTGGGAGAGACGGTTTCAGGTATACGCCGTCTGGAAGCGACAATGGTACGACGACTACTGCCAACGGGGCTGGTTCCCCTTCCTCACAGGGTTTGTCGGGAAGGGGTATTACCGCAAGAACGAGGTCATCAACTACCCCGTACAGGGCTGCCTTGCTGGAAATTCCCAGGTTATCACCAGACAGGGATGGATTTTCATAAAGGATTTGGTGGGTGTCGAAACAGAGATCTGGACGGGATTTGTCTGGGCTCGTGCTGTTGGATTGGACAGGGGCGTGTGCCAACGAGCAGTCATTCAGATGGATTCGGGGTTGTCAATACGTTGTGACACACGTCATAAATTGAAAAATGCACAAGACGAGTGGGTGGATTTCTCCGATCTACATCCAAGAGATTGGGCGGCACTACCCAAGAACGGAGCCGTTTTAGAGGCATCCGAGGAGATGACATGGTCCTTTGTTTTTGGATTTATCATTGGAGATGGCTGTATCAGTTCCAAAAGGAGAGATTGTTTGACCATCGTTGCAGGTGATAAAAAACGGACCATTCTGGAAAAAATTAAAGAATTCTTAATACAAGAAGGGTATCAGGACGAGGAATATAGAGGAGTTCATTGGGATATTATTCCAGCGACTGCAATAAGGAAAGAAAAATATAAACTATCTATTGGAAGCAAGAGATTCGCTTTGTTTCTAAAATCGAAAGGATTCGTTTTCGGATGGACGTCTCATACAAAACGAGTACCCGCATCCATCTGGACGGCTAGTTTGCAAGAACAGCGAGATTTCATGGAAGGTTTGTGGTTATCAGACGGGTGTCGTGAAGGAGCATCCCTGAGAACGCTTCACATGGCGAATCGTCCTCTGTTAAAAGAAGTTCAGAAGTTGTCCTCAGCGTTGGGATTTGATTCAATCCTGAAAGGAATCCACTTACGATTTCATTGGAAAGAATTCAATGCGAAGTCTCCTAGGAAATACCCGGCAGAAGCCATCACTCGTCAGGTACGAAGTGTGCGAAGAGAAAACTATGATAACCAATGTGAATATATAACAGACCATCGTGCCTTTTCTCAAGCCAAGAAGGGGGTCAATCCATCTCAGTATGTCGCGGAGCGTCTTCTGTCTCGTAACTGCAAAGACCCTTTGATTTACCGCTACGATCGAATTCGATCCATCAAGGTGCTCAATAAAGAAGAAACTACCTATACGATGTCGGTGGATGATGCCTTGCATCAATTCGTTGCCGATGGGGTTGTCCACAAGAATACAGCGTTTCACTGCCTGCTGTGGAGCCTTACCGAATTGCAGAGGGAAATAGAACAGAGGAGAATGAGGACAAAGATAGTAGGACAAATCCACGATTCCCTCCTCGCCGACGTACCAGAGGATGAGATTCAGGATTGGTTAAACCTGTCCAGAGAAGTGATGACGAAGAGGATTGGCAAGCACTGGGAATGGCTGAATATCCCGTTGGAGATCGAGGCGGAGCTGACCCCGGTGAATGGCAGTTGGGATGAGAAGAAATCGTGGGTGAATAAAGATGGCGGGTGGATTCCGCGTCCGTAGTGTTCAGGCGACACGTCACCCCTTAACCAGGGTGGAGAGGGAGGTTCAATTCCTACCCGGACGCTTTATGAAACGTAACTCCATAATTGCTGTACCGATCCTTTATCAGGAAGGAATCAATGGCAAGACGCCTGGATCCGCAAAAGATATGCGCATCCAGCAAATACTCATGCGGACGGCGCAGCAGCTGAACCGATGCTGGCACAGCATGTTACCCCGCACCGACCTCGGGAATCTTTTGTGCGGGAATATGTCTTTGGCGTTTGCCGCGGAATATGACATCCGGTACTACGCCGTGGCGATTTACAGTCAGCCGATCATCCATGCCATGTGTGACGGGAAAACCATTGAGTTGCGAAGGTTGGCTATCTGCTCGGAGGCACCGAAAAACACTGCCAGCCGGATGATGGCGGTTTGCCGGAAACTGGTAAAAAAGAAGATGCCTCACTTGGAGAGGATGATTAGCTACCTCGCCGTGGATGTCCACGAGGGAACAATTTACAGGGCGGACGGCTGGCGTCCCGTGGGAGAAATCGTCGATGCACGACCACAACGACAACGGGGAAGCAGGCAACGAGCAACCGGCCCGCTCCAGACGACCTCACGGAAACAACGCTGGGAGATCGGTCTATAAAATGGACTATCAATCCTTCCTGAAGAAGAAGTCCCAGGCGAACGACCTGTTTGGCTTCGAGCCGTTGTGGCTTCCAGAATTCCTCTACGATTTCCAGCGCGACCTTGTCTCCTGGTCTATTAGAAAGGGCCGTGGCCCCGGGGTGGGGGGCGGGGGGCGGTTGAAGGGGTGAAACCCCCCGCCACCGGGAGGGGGGGGGGACGGAGGGGGCCG
>VFSW01002419.1_pt1 | contig 28134 bp, 17 predicted proteins | sample 5358111 | NCBI WGS metagenome assembly VFSW01 (sample SAMN11554181, study PRJNA540505) | mine drainage metagenome | isolation source: sediment from site ElyBrook_90M | place: USA: Ely Copper Mine, Vershire, VT | collected 2017 | reverse complement strand
CGTAAGCTACGCAGAATCAATACGGCTTTAGCCGCCGAGGCGATTCATTTTTCAAACTGACCCACGACCCCAGGTACAGCAATCAAAACTTGACCCGCACCATGAACTGCAACTGCCGCGGCAAGCCGGTTCCGGTGTTCGGGGAGGCCGCGTTATCGTTGTTGATGTTGTAGTTCACGGTGGTGTCGATGAGACCGAAACCGCTCTCAGGTGTCAGGTAGCCTGTGCCTGCCGCGGTGGGATCGAAGGCAAGACTTAGCCCGTTCGGATCGCCGAATTGCACATGGTTGAAGATATTAAACGCCTGCACGGCGAAGAGCAGCGAGGTATGCTCCGTGAGCCTCGTTTCCTTGGTAAGGGCGAGATCGATCTGCCAGTAAGGCAAGGCGCGAATTACGCCGTTCGGTTCGTTGCCAAACCGGGTGAAATTTCCATTGGCATCTCTGGGCGGAGCCTGAAACGCCGCGGCGTTGATGTAAGGCGAACCCGCGCTGGTTCCTACAGCGGGATGCTGCCCAGGCAAGGTCACCGGCACTCCCGGGATAATGTCGGGGCGCTGGCTGTCTTGATCGTCGCCGTTCGGAAGAATGTAAGTAAAGGGGAATCCATTGAACTGAGAATTTGTGTACGGCGCAATGGTATTGTCAATCGTGTTCTTACCGAGGTCCATAAAGACCGTCAACGGATGGCCCGTGTGCCAAAGGCCTATGCTGCTGAGTTGCCAGCCTCCAAAGATTTTCCCCCTGATTCCAGGACCGCTCATGAACGGCTTTCCCGGTCCAAACGGCAATTCGTACACGGCGTTGACCGCGACGTTGTTGCGAACGTCAAAGATGCTCGGCCCCTTGTCGCACTCCAAACAGTTCACGTTTTCCGGGCCCGACGACTCGCCCCCGCCCACGGAACCGTCGTTGATCGAATGAGACCAGGTGTAACGCGCTTGAAATTCCAGACCCTGGCTGAACCGCCGCTCGAGAGACAGTCCAAGTCCGTTGTAGGTGCTCGACCCAATATCACTCTTGTAATCAACGGAGCCGAAAGGGTCGGAAGTGTCCACTCCAGCGGGCGTGTTTACAGGATCCGGAAGGTAATATGGATCCAGGGGGCGAGCACAGTCGGTCGGGGTGTCGCCGAGTTGAAATGCTCCAGGTAGAAGGTTCGACTGAACCGGCGAGTTGCACAGGTTTACGGCGCCGCGGGAGAACAACCGCACACCACGGCTCCCGAGATATTGCGCCGACGCCGTAAAGTTAGCAGGCAGTTGATGCTCCACGGCCAGAGTCCATGTTTCCACATAAAGATCTCTTCGCCCGTGGCGCTGCAACGCACGAGGGTGGCTGCCGGCTTTGCTGATACTGCTGAGTCCGGCGAAGGTGGGATCTTGCTGCTCGAATTGAGTTTGCAGGTTGGGCCCAGCCGCGAAGCTGTTGACCAGAACCCGGAACGCGTCGCTCTCCAGCCCCGCGTTCAGATCGTCATTCTGCGCGGCGCCGTGATAGATCCCGAAGCCCGTTCGGATCACTGTTTTTTCATGCAGAGCGCTGGGCGCCCATGCCAAAGAGAGTCGCGGATCAAAGTTCACGTAACTGGCGTTATACAAAGCCGGATTTGCCGGGCAGGGTGGAGTGTTGATGGGGCCCAGGCTAGGCGACTCGGGCAGTGCGTTAAACGATCCCGACCCCAGGCAAACGCCGTGAAACTGATTCACGTCGAATACCGTCGTACGATTGGTCGCCTCGTGGGCGACGCCATAGTAATCCCAGCGCAGCCCCGCTGATAGAGTGAGGGTAGGGGTTGCCTTCCATTCGTCCTGGAAGTAGGGCATCAAGAAGTTGCGGCGCAGTCGATGGCAGCACCAGGGAGCAATGTAGTTGATATTGGTAAGGGTAGCCTGGGACAACGAGTAGTCATCCCCGAAGGTTAAGCTGTTATTGGAAGTTTGCCCCTGATTCAGCCGCACGCGCCGGTACTCCATACCTGCCTTGAATGTGTGCCGGCCGCGCGACCAGGTCAGGTTGTCGACAAAGCCATCGGTGGTTCCGACCTCAATGTCGGCGCTGTCGTTGTTGAGGCCGACGAAACTGTCGGTGGCCACCGCGTAAGGCAGGGCGCTGGCCTGCGGATTATGGAAGGGCGCGCGATTGATGTAGAACTTCGCTTCGTTGAACAGAGTCGGACTGAACGTGTGCTGCAGCGCCAGAAGGTAATTTGCAGGGTGATTGATGGTCTGCAGTTTATCCGTGCTAAGGGCGCTGCTCCCGTTTGGAGCATCGACCAGGCTGATGTCGCGCCCCGCGCGACCATAGAGCAGAGTGTTTTCGCTGATTTTGTGGTCAACTCGGATCAGCCATGTGTCTTCATGCACGGTGGTCGGGGCAGCGAATGTAACCTGGTCCTCGTTGGTACCCTGTTGGTACTGGAAGGCGCTGTCGGGGAATACAAATCGCGGCGTGCAGTTGTCAATGGACCCCACCGAGGCTCGCCAGGCGAAGCCCTGCATGATTTGGCACATCTGTGGCCCGTAACCAAGGCTCGTCGCCTGATCCAGGACGTACTGCTGGTAAGGGACGGTGACATTTTGCGGCTCGCCCGCGGGGAAGATGGCGCAGCATACCCCGGTGGGCACATTGACTTGCTCCGTGGTCGACTGCAACTGGCGCAGCCCTTCGTAGCTGATGAAAAAGAACGTGTTATTTTTCTTAATCGGACCTCCGATAGTGAACCCGTACTGCCCAAGACGGAACGGAGGAATCGCCGGATTGCCGGCGAGGTTGTAATCGTTGTAGTTGCGGGCGTCGAACACCGAGTTTCTGAAATAGCCGAACACCGTGCCGTGGTAGTCATTCGTCCCGCTCTTGGTTTCTACGTCGATCTGGCCACCGGCCTGCGTGCCATATTCCGCGTCATACAGGGCGCTGTTGACGCGATATTCCTCGATCGCGTCCTGGGAGATTTGCAGGCGAGTCTGCGATTTCTGTGCCTGCTCCTGAATGCCTCCGGCGTCTACGCCATCGATTGAGAAGTTATTGTCGTCGCGGGCCCGGCCGGCGAAGCGGATGGTGCGCTGGTCGCCGCCTCCGTCGTCCTGGGCGAAGGGCGCGAGCAGGGTAAAGCTGGCCCAGTCGCGGCCGTTGTTGGGGAGGTTCGCGATTTGAGTCGTATCAATGACGGTGGCCGCCTCAGCCGAGGTGCGATTGCTCGGCCCATTCGAAGCCTGAACCTCAATTTTCTCGTCGATCGCGCCGACGGCGAGTTCCACGTCGAGGGTATGCGTCTGGCCAATCCGCAGTATCACGTCCTCTACGATCTTGGTCTTGAAGCCCGCGGCGTTGACGGTTACGGTATAGCGACCGACCGCCAGTCCAGGAAAGCGGTAATAACCTTTCGAGTTGGTCGGTTGTTCTTCACTCAGGCCGGTGTCGACGGCAAGCGCCTTCACTCCTGCGCCTACGACAACCCTTCCCGTCGGGTCGGTGACCGAGCCCTCCAGTTCGGCGCGATCCACTTGTGCCCAGGCCGTGGGCATGGTGGCCAATCGAATCATCGCGGCGGAAAAGAGTCCGAAAGATCGCAAGGCGAGTTGGAAGGAAACCGGACAGCGACGATTCGCGTGCATAACTTCAGCTCCTTCGGCACAGGAAATGCTGAGTGAGGAAAGGCCATTGCGGCGGTTGAACGGAAGCGCCGTTCCTTTCCGGTTACGTTGGACTACAGGGAACTGAGATGAGTGAGGATCGTAGAGTCAGAGTGTGACCCGATGATGAACGCCAAGTTAAAATTTCTTCAGATTGCTGGGCATCGGTCCGCGTCCGCTCTACACTGTGGGGGTTGTGAATCGAGAGCCTATCCGCAGGGACGACCATTCAATGAAGCTGCTGATTGTGGAAGACGAAGCGCGCATGGCCGGCCTTCTCCACAAGGGGTTGACCGAGGAGGGCCACACCGCGACCTGTGCGGCGGATGGCGCCGAGGGACTCGCGCTGGCCAACTCCTATGAGTTCGATGTGATTATTCTCGACGTGATGATGCCCAAGCTGAACGGATATGAGCTGGCCAGTCGTCTACGCGCGGAAAAAGTTTGCACGCCTATTTTGATGCTGACGGCGCGGGACTCCGTCCCCGATATTGTCCGCGGCCTCGATTTGGGCGCCGATGACTATCTGACCAAGCCATTTTCATTCGACGAACTGGTGGCGCGGTTGCGCGCGGTGAAGCGGCGCTCCCTGGCGGCCCAGGACGCCCACTTGCGAATTGCCGACCTGATCCTCGATCCCGCCAGCCGGGAAGTGTTGCGCAGCGATCGGCATGTGTCCCTGACGCGCACTGAATACAATCTGCTGGAGCGACTGATGTACCGTGCCGGGAAAGTGGTGCCGCGGCGTGTCCTTATCGAATCGGTTTGGGGATTCGACCGCGAGATCGAAGAAAACACGCTCGACGCCTTCATGCGACTGCTGCGCAACAAGATCGACACCCCGGGCCGGCCCAAACTGATTCATACCGTGCGCGGAGTTGGATACATGATTCGACCGGACGGCCACGTATGAAGAAACTGTCCATCGGTTTGCGGCTTACGCTTTGGTACCTGGCGATCTTCGCGCTGGCTCAATTCGTTTTCGGCGCCGGCATGTGGTTGATCCTGCGGCAACATCTTTACCACCAGGTCGATGCCAGCCTGGAGGCGCAGGTCGACGACTTGCAACATTTCATGGAAGCGCAGAAGAAGGACGCCTCCATCGCCAAGTTGCAGGAAGAGGTTGCGGAAGCTTACGCCATTGAACACTCCGGCGATTATCTGCAGGTCCGCGCCGAGCACGGCGAGCTGATCTATCGCTCAATGTTTCTGCAAACCCATCTGCTGGAACTCACCCCGCCGGAGCGCGGCGGTCCGGCGAGATTCAAGAACCTCAGTTTCGACGGGCGGCCCTTTCGCTTTCTGCGGCAGACTCTGGCCGCAAACGGTCACATTTACTCCGCCGAAACCGGCGCTCCGACCGGCGAGGTGATCGCCACCCTCACCCTGTTCCGCTTTTACCTGCTAATGTTCGCTCCCTTGTTGTTGCTGGTGGCCGCGGGTGGGGGGTATTGGTTGAGTAGCCGGGCGCTGGCTCCCGTGGATGCCCTGGTGCGAACCGCCCGCGAAATCAGCGGAGCCAACCTCGACAGCCGCCTGCAGAAACTGGCCACCGGAGATGAATTGCAGCGCTTATCCGACACCTTGAACGAAATGCTCGACCGGATTGAAAGCGCGTTTCTGCGGATCACCCAGTTCACGGCGGACGCTTCGCACGAGCTGAGGACCCCAGTATCGCTCATCCGCACCGAAGCGGAACTGGCGCTGCGCCGCTCCCGCACCCCGGAGGAAGACAAAGGATCGTTGCGTCACATTCTAGTGGAGGCTGAACGGACCACGGCTCTGATCGAGCAATTGCTTTCCCTGGCGCGAGCCGACTCGGGACGTGAAACCCTGGACATGCAACCAGTGGATCTGCGCGAGTCACTACGCTCGGTTGTGGAAGCCTGGAAGCAGGTGGCCACAGCCCGCAACCTGCAATTCTGTGCCAATATCGATAACCAGAATACAATCGTGATGGGCGATCACACCGCGCTGCGCCGTCTGCTCGACATCCTGCTGGACAACGCCTTCAAATACACTTCCCCGCCCGGCTGGGTGCGTATATCGCTGAAACAGGCTGGTGAAGGAGCGGCGATTGCAGTGCAGGACTCGGGACCGGGAATCGACAAGCGCGATCAGGACAAAATCTTCCAGCGCTTCTATCGTGTCGACCAGGCGCGAGGCTCCGAACAGGGTGGCGCCGGGTTGGGACTGGCGATTGCAAAATGGATTGTTACCCAGCACCGTGGCTTGATCATGGTAGAGAGCCAACCGGGCGAGGGCGCGATTTTTCGCGTGGACTTGCCCATGATCGCAGTGCCAGCAAAAAGTCCGCAGCCGGCATAAGTGTTGTTTCACAATTCGAACCTTTATTTATGGGAAAAGTAGCTGACTTGCGGGCGCTTCTCTGTGAGCAAATGAGTACACCGCGAGCACGGCTGGTATTTCTTCGAGCCTGCATGACGCTCTTGGTCGTCTTCTTGAGTATCGCGGTGATCGGGCAAATGGGAACCTCAGCCCTATCGCCCGCTGAGCGGCACCCCGGGGAAACCGAAAGCAAAGCCAGCGGCACACTTGCCGACTATCCTCATTTGGTCGACATTACAGAGTCCACCGGAATCCATTTCGAGCACCTGTCGAGCCCCGAAGCGAAATTCATTGCGGAGTCGATGCGTGGAGGAGTCGCCCTGATTGACTATGACGGCGATGGATGGCCGGATATCTATTTTACGAACGCGCAGAGCGTGGAGATGGCCCTGCATGGCATCAAGGCGCGGAGCGCCTTGTTTCATAACAACCACGACGGAACATTCACCGATGTCACCGACAAGGCGGGCGTGGGATACCCCGGATGGGCGATGGGCGCGGTCGTCGGGGACTACAACCACGACGGCTTGCCGGATTTGCTGGTGACGTGTCTGGGCGGCGTCGTGCTTTATCGCAACAACGGAGACGGAACATTTACCGATGTCACCAAAGCCAGCGGCCTGGCCGGCGATTCCGGGTGGGCGACGGGGGCGGCCTTCGGAGACTATGACGACGATGGCTGGCCGGATCTTTTTATATCGCACTATGTGGATTTCCATCTGGACAATCTTCCGGCATTTGGTTCCGGCAAGACCTGCAAATACCTGGGAGTCGATGTTCAATGCGGTCCGCGCGGGCTGAAGGGATCGCCCGACAATCTTTACCATAACAACCGGGACGGAACCTTTACCGACGTATCGAAGAAATCCGGGGTCGACGATCCTGAGCGGCGTTTCGGCCTGACGGCCCTTTGGCTGGATTTCAATAATGACGGAAAACTCGATCTCTTTGTCACCAACGATGGCGAGGCCAACTATCTGTACCAGGGTGACGGCACGGGTAGGTTCAAGGACGTCGCGCTGGTTTCCGGCGTGGCGGCGAACGAGGATGGGTTGGAGCAGGCCAATATGGGCATCGCCGCCGGCGACTACCTCCACACCGGGCGTATGTCTCTATTGCTCTCGCATTTTGACAATGAGTACGCCGCCCTCTATCGCAACGACGGAAGAATGAATTTCACCGAAACGTCGCTTCCGTCAGGCATCGCCAGAGGCACACGGGGTTATGTCGGCTGGGGAGACGCTTTTGTCGACTTCGACAACGATGGCTGGCAGGATTTCTTCCTGGTCAATGGACATGTGTATCCGCAAGTGGACCAGGCCCACACCGCCGCAAAATACCTGGAGCCGAAGCTCCTGTTTATTAATCAACGAGACGGAACCTTCAGAAACGTCAGTGGCCTGGCGGGCGAAGCGATTCTGATCCCCCAGGTGAGCCGCGGGATGGCTGTGGGCGACCTTTTTAACGATGGAAAACTGGAGGCGGTGATCGAGAACCTGGTGGGTCAGCCCATGATTCTGCGTCCCCAAGGTGGCCCGCAGAACCACTGGATTAGTTTTCAACTGGAGGGCGCAGGAACGAACAGCGATCGCCTGGCATTGAATGCGCGCGTACGCGCCAAGGCTGGAGACCTGGTGCAGTTAGGCGAAGTCTTCAGCGGCGGAAGTTATCTGTCGCAGCACGATCTCCGACTGCACTTCGGCCTGGGCAACCACGAGCGTCTCGATCAGGCCGAAGTCTGGTGGCCGGACGGAAAAAGCGAAATGCTCACCAACCTGGCTGCGGACCGGTTCTACGTGGTGCGCGAAGGACAAGGAGTGATTTCCACGAAACTTCCCGAGCACCTCGCCAACCTGCCCTGGTGAGGAGAGCGAACTCCGCGCGTCATGCCCGCGGGGTGAACGGACTACGACGGCCTGAAAGTTCAATTTAGAAGGCGACCTGGAACGTACCATCGCACCGTCACTAGGCTAAAATCTGGGTATGCGAGTACAGATTCGCGTCCAGCGGATGGCTCGGATCTACGCGCTGTCGCTGTTGATGGCCGGCTGCGCTATTGCTCAGACGGGAGGCTCGTCTAACGCCGCGGTCCCCAAGGGCGCGGAAGTACAGCCGCGCGCCGATCTTCCTCATGCCGATCTTCTTCATGCCGATCTTCAACGCGCTGCCGAAGCCATGCACAAAGGCGAATTAGCCTCCGCCGCCGAGGCCCTTCGGCAGGCGTTGGCCATTGATCCACATTCCCTTGTCGCGTTGAATAACCTGGGCATCGTGCTATCGCGTGAGGGGAAACCGGCGGAGGCCATTCCTCTCTACGAAGAAGCGCTGAAGGTCCGTCCTAACGATGCCGCCACCGAGAGAAATCTGGCGATTGCCTACTTCAAAGCCCAGCGCTACGCGCCGGCGTGGCACCTGCTTGGACCACTGGCGACGCAGTTCCCGACTGATTTTCAGATTCTCGACTTGTCCGGCCTGTCCCTCTTTGCTCTCGATCGGTATGCCGAAGCGGCCGCCTATCTGGAACGCGCCAACCAGGCGCAGCCAGCCGACCTGGAGACCCTCGACATGCTCGGCAAGGCCTACCTGCGCATGAAGGACTACAAGGCGCTCACCGGCGTGTTTGCTCGCATCATGCAGGTGAATCCCAACTCGGCGTCCGCTCATTTCATGATGGCCAATGCCGATGACGAAATGTCGCAGCGCCCCGAGGCCATCAAAGAGTATCAGGCAGCGGAGGCCGCCGACCCCAACTTCATGGGCGTGCATTCCGGCCTGGGCTTCGAGTATTGGCGCCAGGGCGACGACGACCTTGCCGAGAAGGAGTTCCGGGCAGAATTGCAGCGCTTCCCCAGCGATCCGGTCGCGCACTGCATTCTCGGCCAGATCCTTCTGGCTAAGTCTGAACCCGAGGCCGCAGAACCGCATTTTCGCGCAGCTCTCGCGGTGAACCCTCGTTACACCGAAGCCTTATTTTTCCTGGGTAAGGCGGAACTCGCGCTGAAACATCCCCAAGCGGCGGCTGATGCCCTTCGCAAAGCCATCCAGATCGATCCCAACTACTTCCAGGCACATTACGTTCTCGGCACCGCCTTGCGTCAGTTGGGACAAACCGCAGAAGCGACGAAGGAGCAACAATTATCGGTCGATATCCAGGAGAAAGCGAGGATCGAGGAGATTAAGAGGAACGAGAGCCGATGATCTACTAATTCTGGCATCTCCGGGCAGCGGAAAAAAGAGGGCGCTGGCTGCTTCCGCCAGAGCCCCGTAGAATCCAAATACCGAAAATCGCTAGAAGTGAATCTTTGCACCGATTTGCACGGTGCGTGGGTCATGCCACCCGTTGACTTGACCGAAAGCGCCATTGCCACCGTAAAGAGTACTGTCGGCGATATTCGTATCAATCGAGTTCGGATTTCCATGATTGAACGCGTTGAAGGTCTCGAGCCGGAGCTGCAAACCCACGCGTTCGCCGAAATTTACATTCTTGATCAGCGAGATGTCCCAAAGTTGGAACCCTGGCCCCAAAACAGTGCCCGGACTCTCCGTTCCGAAGTGCCCGACCGCCGGAATGAAAGCGGCAGTATTGAAGAACTCGGCCGCAGTTTTCGGTCCGTGGGGATCTCCTATCAAGTCGGTGCGGAGTTGAGCGGTGGCGCCACGAGCCATGTTTAGACCGGAGTTGTTGTTTGTGGGGTTGGCAAATGGATCGTTGCCGCCCTGAGTGACGGTTGTGGACTGACCTGACTGGATGTTCGTAATTCCTGAGATCTCCCATCCTCCGAGCACATTGCCGGCTAAATTATGCTCATTCTTATAGAACGGCAGGTCGTAGACGTAGCTTACAACCAAAATCTGCGGAGTATTCAGCGTTGACAGTCCATAGTCGCCTCTAAGGTTATACGCGTCGGCGACTCCCAAACTACGATCCTGCGGATTGGTTGTCAGCAGTTTCGACCAAGTGTAGGCAACTCCGAGAGTCAGCCCCTGACTAAATCGACGGTTCAACGACACCTGGAGAGAGTTGTAATTGCTGGTGAAAATCGTAGCTCGCGAAACAATCGCCTGATAGCCTGGGAAAGGCACAAGTGCGTTCGCGTCTACCGTCGGATTCGCCAGGCGCGCGGCCTCCGTGGGCTGGTTGATGTTAACGTCGCCGAGCAGATGGGAGCCCTTCGTCCCCACATATCCAACCTCGAGCACAGTATTCCGCATGATCTCGTGTTGAACTGAGAGGTTGAAGTCTTGATAGCTGGGTGCCTTGAAAGTCGGCGTTCCTGTGACCGTCAGGCTGCTTGGGCCCAGGGGCGGCCCGGCGGCAGCCAAGGCGCGTGTGTTATCAAACAGGTCCACTGGTGCTGATCCATTGTTGTTGACCGTCGTGGTTTGCACCAACGGAGGATCATTGAACGCGTTCTGCTCCCAGATCCCGTTCAATGTGCGGTCGTAGAACAGGCCATACCCGGCTCTGATCGCCCACTTCCCGTTGCCAAAAGGATCGTAGGCCAGGCCGAGACGGGGCCCCCAGTTGTTATTCGAACTCGGGTTGACTCGACTGCCGTATGGCGAACAGGTGACCAGCGGACCAATTGCCTGGGCGGCGCTACATGCGGAACCGGTGGGAAAAATAAGACCGTTGGCGTAAGTCGCGGCGTCGTTCCCGGCCCCCATTTGGCCGTTGGTCGGGTCAATGATCGGAGCCTGGGCTGGATTGAACCTATTGGGGTCGAAATTGAGCAGCGTGTTGTTACTATCCGCGGGAGACGGGAAGTAACTGTATCTGACACCGAGGTTCAGCGTAAGGCGGGGAGTGATCTTCCAGTCGTCCTGCACATAGGCTTCGAAGTTTACATAATGCAGGTAGGGCACCGTGTCTTTGCTCTGTTGGGTATAGGTATCTGCTTCCCCCAGCAAGAAATTGGCGAATTCGGGATTGCCGTTCGCGTTCGAGAAACTGAAAGTGGCCGCGCCCGCATCGCCATTTTCAGTCTTGGTCATCCACATCGCGGTTAGCCCGGTACGGATGGTGTGATTGCCGCGTTGAATCGACAGGTTATCGAATATATTCTTGTCCTTGTTGCGCTCAAAGTAGGGCGCACTTGTGTTCGTCAAACCAGCTGCACCCGAACCAAATGAGATGTTAGGAGCACGGCCGTACGGGTCGGAATAGGCCGTCTGATTGGTGAGAGTACTGGTAAATGCGGCTGAGTCTGCGATTGCGTTCGTCAGAACAGAGTTGATAGCGCCCCACGAGTCGACAAACTCTACTTCATTGACGATGGTTGGGGATAATGTCGTGCTGGCGTTGATAACCAGGTTGCGTCCAGGAGCATTCAGCGAAGTAGTTTCGACCCCGGGATAGTTGGCCGCCCCCCACAGACCATAGGGAAAGTTCTGTGGTACGGAGTCCTGCATATAACGTGCGAACAGGCGGACCTTGTCCCCGACATTCTGGTCGAGGCGGATAATATCTTGCCGGAAGTTATTCAACTGGCTGTAATTAGTGACCAACTGGCCATTTGCGTTTGCTGGGTTGGCGGCCATAAAGGCCGCCAGGTAAGCTTTTGCATTTTTGCTGAAGCAGGTGGGGCTGATGGTGGAGTTGCCGCCGGATGTGGTCACACAGTTAGTTGACCCCGGTGGCAAAACCGTAATGGGAGCTGCGAATGTCCCCGCCAATTCCGCGGCTGTCGGCACACTGATGGTATTGGTCCCGGGAGTGCTGGCCTTGCGCCATTCCTCAGACCAAAAGAAAAAGGTCTTGTCTTTGTCGGGATGGTAGAGCTTAGGGACGAACAGCGGACCGCCTATGGTGAATCCGTAGTCGTTATACCGCTCAATCGGCGTTTTGTTCTGGTCCCAGGTCTGGCCGGCAGCGATATTCGCTCTGGCGCCAAATGTGTTCGCGTTGTAATAGTTGTTGCGGTTGAATTCGAACGCGCTCCCATGGAACTGATTGGTTCCTGCCTTGGTTGCGACGACAATTTGGCCGCCGCCGCTGCGTCCGAAAGAGGCGTCGTAGTTGCTCCGCTCCAGAGTGAACTCTTGGATAGCATCGATTCCGGGAGTGTTGAGCAAGGTTCCGTTGGAGCCGCTGTCGTTGATGTCGGCGCCGTCTACCGTCCAGTTGTTGGCGCCGGTGCGCGCGCCGTTGATCGAGATTTGAGTGTTGCTGCTCAAACCAAATCCGGGCTTATCGCCCAGTTGATTTGAGACACCGGGCTGAAGCAACACAAGTTGCTCGAAGTTGCGGTTGCTCAGGGCCAGTTCACGCACCTGATCCCCTGTGACCGTTCCGGACTCTTCCGCCGTCGTGGTTTGAATCGGCGTGTCTTCCGCGGTCACTTCGACACTCACGCTGGCTTGTCCGGTCTTCAATGCGAGGTCGAGCGTGTGTTTCTCGGCGACGTTCAAGATGACGTCTTTGGCTACGTAGGTTTGAAATCCGGCATTTTTGACGGTCACCGTATAGTGGCCCGCTGCCAGATTCGTGATGTTGAAGTTCCCGGCGTTGCTGGTCGTCACCGAACGGACGTCGGCGCCGGTGTCGTCACTGTGAACCACGACCGTTGCGCCGGCAACGACGGCGCCACTGGGGTCCGTGACGGTGCCGGTAAGGGTAGCCGCGAGCTCTTGTGTGAGACCCAGCGCCGACAAGGCGAGGACGACGACGCTTACCGCCAGAAATGAAAATAGCACCTGCACCGTTCTGTGTCCTGCCAGTCTGCGCTCCGCCAAACTCCTTCGCATTCCATACGTCGCTTTCGTCATCACCGCGCCTCCTAAGAAAACACCTCACCGCGAACGTCACACTTTGCCTGCTAATTTAAATCGATTATGCTATATAGCGGACAGCACCCCATGGTCAAGAAAAAAATGCAGCAGCCTGTGGAAATTCCGAAAAAAAGCTCCGGGACGCTCTATATCGGCGGCCTTAGTTCGGGAACGACGGCTCGAACAGGGAACGACGACTCGAAGAGTATCGGAACTCAAAAACCGCACTGAAGAGCTGTGGTAGTTCCAGATATTTACTAAAGTTTACTAAACTGCGGTCGAACTTTGGCCTGAGAGGCTGGACTCGTTCAGCGCGAAATTACCCAACGCAGAGAGGTACCCGCCCTTTGCCGCGCTATAGCGATCGCCCCCAATCGCGAACCACGGAAGTCTGCCCGGCGAGAATTGAGCTTTACATTGCACTCTCAATGAGCTATATAGCTTGTGCGCCGCGTTTTAGAAACCGAACGCTTGGGAGACCCGGTTGTCAGCGAGTTCGCCGCCAGGGTCGTCGGGGAGAAATATGCCTGGGAACCACCGCAACGGAACTCCTGTTTACCAAAAAATCCAAAAGGAGATCCGGAACCGGATCGCATCCGCCCGCCTGAAGCCGGGGGATGCCGTGGCCTCGGAGCGTGAACTGGCCAAGACTCACAAAGTCAGCCTGATGACGGCTCGCCACGCTCTGGTCGGCCTGGAACGCGAAGGCATCGTAGAACGCCGGCGGGGAGCAGGCACATTCGTAGCCACGCCAAAGATCCACTTCAATAAGCTGATGAGCTATACCGAGCAGATGGCGAGCCGCGGGCTGGCACCCCGGTCCCGAGTCTTGCTGGCGAAAGTGATTGAGGACGAGCCCGAAGTTGCGGCCCGGCTCGGGTTGCCCGGAGCCAGCCGGGTGCTGAAAATCCAGCGTCTCCGCCTTACCGGGGAAGAGCCCTTCGCGCTGGAAACCTGCTACCTGTCCGCCGCCGAGTTTCCTGACCTTGCGTCAGCCTATCTGGTCCGAAACTCCTTGTTTGCGATCCTCCAGCACGACTATGGAGTGGAGCTAGCGTACGCGGACGAAGAAGTCGACGCCACGGCAGCGGATGCCGACATTACGGAACTGCTGGGCGTACCCCGCGGCGCACCGGTCTTGCGCATTCGCCAGGTGATCTACTCCAGCACGGGCAAGGCGACGATTTACGTGATTGGTTTCTACCGCTCCGAGCGGCACACGCTGTTCATCCGGCGCTTCCGCTAAGGACTTGGGCGACGAGCCGGCAACGAAAAATAAAAGAGGCGGTGCCATGAGTCGAGTCGTGTTCCGAATCCTCATCCTCCTTGCCTGCTTTTCGGCATCACGTTCTGTCCCGGCTCGAGCCCGTTACCTTCGGCCAGCGGGCCCACATGCAACATGCCGACCAGCTCACGCCCCTCAATCAGTTCGTGGACGCGCTCTCGCCCGATCCGCCGTCGCGTCACAACTGTGAGTTATTGGCCCGCGTCTATCTGCAGAATCCCGCCGCACGAAAAGAAGAAGCAGCAAAACTGGCGGATATTTTTGAAAGCTGGATCGCTGCGGAGCCTGGAGTCCTGCGGGTGATGGCCGTGTCGCCGCGGCTCGCCCAGGCTCAACCGCGGGCCCAGCAACTGACCGAGCTCGGCGCCCTGGGATTGGAAGCGGTCTCGTACCTCTCCTCGGGGGAACCTGCTGGCACCGGTTGGAAGGTTCAAAAGCTCGCTGTGTTAGATGACGCCGAGAAGCCGCAGGCCCTGGTACGATTCACCGTTATCAAACCGCTGCGCGATTTAGTCAACGCAGTTCAAGAATCCTCAGAGAAATAAATTTTGTCAGCAGGTAAATTCCCCGCACAAAATTGAAGGCAGACTGACCATTTCGGCCAGCCTGCCTGGTTTGTTCGCTTGGGCGCCAGGTCTCCAGGAAACTAGCGGCCAAGTGCTCTTGCCATAGTCTTTACCACGGTTCCGTTTGCATCGTCGTCTTTCACAGCCCACACGTAAGCTCCGCCCAGCCCTCCCGGAACTTTCAGGTCGACATACAGCATTTTAAGAAACGCCGAACCCGGATCGTCATAGGTGTAAAAGGTTCCAGTTGTCGGGTCGTACAGCGATTCCGCGATTCTTCGCGCATCGAAGTATTTGCCATACCCATTAGCCGTGAGGCTGGCAAGCGTCGAATAGGTCGCGAGCCCCGGCGTCAGCAAGGTGTCGCATCCGGGGGTATTGCCGGTGAGGTCGGGACACAAGCCGGTCCCATTCGCCCAAAGGACTGGGGAAGGTCCGGTCGAATTCTGATACAAACCATGGTTCACATTAGGGACACCCGTCCAGCCGGCGCCATAAAGAGGCACCCCCATCGTGTACTTGTATGGCGGCACGCCGGCCGCAAGATAGGCGTCCACCGTTGAATCAATGTCGAGCCCTTGCCCGTACCAAGGATCTTGCTTGGAATCGAAAAGCGGAGACGCGTCGTTGGTTTGAGTATCCCAGGAACCGGCATAGTTGTAGCCGTCGATGGTGATGAAATCGACCTGTTCAGCGGCTTTGCGCAAATCGATGTTGACATAGTTCTGCGCGCCCGCCGGTCCATCAAACGACATCACGTAGCGCTTGCCGGTGGTTTGTCCCAGGGCGTCGAGTTGGCTACGGAACTCTTGCAGCAAGGCGGTGAAGTTCTGAGTGTCGCTGGCGGTGGGAAATTCCCAATCGATGTTGAAGCCGTCAAACAGTCCGGGAGCTGTGATGCCCGGAGCAATGTTGCCGCTGACAAACATGCTGATGCAGGAAGCTGCGAGCGCCTGGCGGCCAGCCTGAGTGCTGGCCGCGCTCACGAAGGCCGAGGTGTTCGCGGCCGACGCGCCTCCGAGAGACATCAGCACTTTCAGATTGGGATGGAGTTGCTTGAGTTGCTGAATCGCGGCAAAGTTTCCGTATAACGGCCCGGTGTAGGCCACACCGCTCACGCTGGGAAGGTATGGACTCTGATAGTCGGCCCATGAATCGGCGATGGCGCAGGCGGGCGAAGGCGTCGTGGTTACGTTTCCAAAAGCGTACATGAGGTGCGTGAGTTTGTCGGCGACTCCATTCTGTTGCAGGTTCGCGATGTTGTATCCAGCGTAATAGATACTCCACTCCTCGAAGTATCCTCCGAGAATCTTCCCTCGATCCCGATCATGATCATGATTGTGGTTTTGCGCGAATGAGGGATAAACGCAGGAAACGAACGCCAGGAAACCGGTGAGAGCGACTCGGCGTGAACACAGCAGGAAATTCCTAGACATGGCCAACTCCTCCAGAACTCGGAAAGTTACGGACGGGCGGAGTATAGACCTATATAGCGGCGTCTGCAATAGAAACGAATTATGCTATATTGCTGCCCATCGGTTTAACCGTACTATATAGCGGACTGCCAGAGGGTGGCGGCGTTCGCCTGCGCCAGGCCTGCCTCATTTCAGCCCTGCCGCGATCGCTTTTGTCAGGGACGCATTGCCGTCGTCGTCGTTCAGCGCCCACACATAGGCGCCGCCAAGCTTGTTCTTCCTGATATAGGCTGTTTTCGCCGCCACCACAGCTGGATCATCGTAGGAATAAAACGTTCCGGTGGACGGGTTGTAAATCGTGGCGCCGACTCTCGCTGAATCGTACCAAGAGGTGTACCCGCTTTCCTTCGTAAGGTTCTCGATCGTCGAGTAAGTCAAGAATCCCGCAGTCAGCACGGTATCGCAACCGGGCGAGGCGGTGGTTTTGTCTGGATTTGGACACACTCCCGACCCGTCGGCCAGAAGGACTGGAGAAGCCCCCGCTGCATTCTGATACAAGCCGTGGTTTAGGTTAGGAACGCCCGTCCAGCCTACGCCATACAAGGGAATGCCCATCGTATACTTGGCCGCTGGCACGCCAGCTCTGCGATAGGCTCGCACGGTCGCATCGATATAGCGGTCGTCCGCATACGCGGGGTCCGCCGCCGTGTCGTACAACGAAGATGATTCGTTCGTGCGCTGATCCCACGTTCCGGCATAGTCGTAGCCGTCGATGGTGAGGACATCCACCTGCGCGGCAGCGGCCTTAAGATCGATGTTTACGTATTTCTTGGGGTTCGCGGGCGAATCGAAAGTCAGAATGTATTTTTTGCCCGTGCTTTTCGTCAGAGCTTTGAGTTGCCTGCGGAACTCTTTCAGCAGGGCAGTGAAGTTCTGCTTGTCCCCCGCCGTGGGGAACTCCCAATCAATATTGAAGCCGTCAAACAGTCCGGGAGCAGCAACGCCTGCGGCAATGTTGCCCTTCACGAACAGATCGATGCACGAAGCAGCCAGCCCGGAGCGGCCGCCCGCTGTGCCCGCGGCGGTAACAAAGCCCGCAGCATTGCCGGCTTGTCCTCCCAGAGAGATCAGCACCTTTAGATTGGGATGAAGCGCCTTGAGTTGTTGGATCGCGCCAAAGTTTCCGTAGGGTGGCGCGGTATAGGGCTTGCCGCTCACGCTGGGAACAGTCGAATCCTGATAGGCAGCTGAAGGATCGGCAACAGCGCATGCCGGCGTCGCAGTCGGAGTTACATTGCCAAAGGCATAGATCAGATGTGTGAGTACGTCGGCGACGCCATTTTTCTGTAGATCCGCGATGTTGTAGCCGGCGTAATGTATGCCCCACTCTTCGAAATACCCTCCGACGATCTTGCCTGGTTGGCGTTCTTGCGCAAACGACTGGGAGACACATGCAACGAGAGCCGCGAAGGCAATGGGAAGCCGGCAAAACAGGAGCTTTCTCGACATAGTAAGTCCTCCGGACTTTGTAGACTACCGATCGGACGAATATAAATCAAATACAGCTATATAGCTTTTGGCAACCGACAAATTCGGAGGCCTCCACGCGATAATGCTTGACATAGCACTGTTACGGAGATAAATTCATGGCGTCGTCTTCGTCTCCAGGCATTGCTATAGTGCAGTTTGCGGCTTCTGCCGTGCGCGACTGCTTGTCCGCGCGGCTGTGCTGGAGTCGGCTCTATAGGTCACTGCTCGTGAACCACAGTGCAACGCAACGACACCCGCTCCCCCAAACTCCCAACCACAGACGGGCCAGGAACATACGCCCCCAGAATCTCAAGGAGAATGAAATGAACCGTGCTGCCCTCTCCCTATTTCTCGTTTGCGTCATAGTCGCACTCTTGCCCTCGGGAGCTTTCGCCCAGGCGAGTTGTACCGGAGTAGCTGCGTGGTCTGGAAACAGCGTGGCATACTCCGTTGGCCAGTTGGTCACTTACAACGGCAGCGAGTACAAGTGCCTGCAGGCGCACACCTCAGAGGCTGGCTGGGATCCTGCCGACGTTCCCGCCCTGTGGTCCCTGGTAGGCGCATGTTCCAGTTGTACGGCGGCGCCCAGCGCTCCGACGGGGCTGTCGGCCTCTTCGACTACCAACTCCGGCACGGACTTGACTTGGTCGGCGGTAACTCCGCCCGCGAACTGTAGTATCAGCGGTTACACCGTATTGCAGGGTGGAACTTCCATTGGAACCGCAACCGGCACATCATTTGCCGTAAGCGGACTTGCGGCCTCGACTAACTACAGCTTCACGGTGGAAGCGACGGACAGTGATGGCGCATCGTCGCCGAGTTCAGCGGTCAACGTGACCACTCTCGCGAACTCCTGCGCAGCCAAGCCCAGTGCGCCGACTGGGTTGGGAGCGTCTGGCACGACCAGTTCCGGCACTAACTTGAGCTGGTCGGCGGTAACTCCGCCCGCCAACTGTAGTATCAGCGGTTACACCGTATTGCAGGGCGGAACTTCCATTGGAACCGCAACCGGCACATCATTTGCTGTAAGCGGACTTGCGGCCTCGACTAACTACAGCTTCACGGTGGAAGCGACGGACAGTGATGGCGCATCGTCGCCGAGTTCAGCGGTCAACGTGACCACTCTCGCGAACTCCTGCGCAGCCAAGCCCAGTGCGCCGACTGGGTTGGGAGCGTCTGGCACGACCAGTTCCGGCACTAACTTGAGCTGGTCGGCGGTAACTCCGCCCGCCAACTGTAGTATCAGCGGTTACACCGTATTGCAGGGTGGAACCTCGATTGGAACCGCAACCGGCACGTCGTTTGCCGTAAGCGGACTTGCGGCCTCAACTAACTACAGCTTCACGGTGGAGGCGACAGACTCGGACGGCACGTCGTCGCCGAGGTCAGCGGCCAGCGTGACGACTCTCGCGGGTGGCGGCGGCAGCTGCGACGCGACATGGAGTTCCACTGCGGTCTATACCGCAGGCATGACGGCAAGTCTGAATGGAGAGAACTACGTCGCCAATTACTGGACGCAGAACAATAATCCCTCCACCAACAACGGCGGGTCCGGCAGTGGCGAGCCTTGGACTGCGACCGGCGCATGTTCCTCGTGCACAGCCAAGCCGGCGACTCCGACTGGATTGGCCTCGTCGGGCACCACGCAATCCAGCACCAACCTGAGTTGGACACCGGTCACTCCTCCCGCGAGCTGCAGTGTCAGTTACACCGTGCTGCAGAACGGAGCGTCCATCGCGACTACCACCAGCGCTTCCGATGCCGTGACCAATCTGACGCCTTCGACCGCTTACAGCTTTACGGTGGAGGCGTCGGACGCTGCCGGTACATCTTCGGCCAGTTCGGCGTTGAATGTAACGACCTCGGCCAGCAGCTGTAGCGCCTCACCCACCGCTCCGACCGGCTTATCGGCCTCGGGCACGACCGACTCCTCCACCAACCTGAGTTGGTCGGCGGTCACTCCTCCGTCCGGCTGCACGATTACCGGTTACACCGTGCTGCAGAATGGGACGTCGATCGGAACCACAAGCGGCACATCCTTTACCCCAAGCAACCTTTCGCCTTCGACTAGCTATGGTTTTACGGTTGAGGCGACAGACTATCACGGCACGTCATCTGCCAGCTCGGCGGTGAACGTGACCACATCCTCGCTTAGCAATCTGGTTATGGCCGGATGGTACGAAGAATGGGGAACTTACTATGCCAACGCGAACGTTGCGGCCCTGCAAAGTAATGGCGTAGCCAGCGTCCTCACGCATCTCATTTATGCCTTTGCCAAGCCGGTCGCGAACGGCAGCGACGTGAATTGCGCGCTGGCCGACACCTATGCCGATTACCAGAAAGTTGTCCCGCAGGTGCCTGGCGCCACTCCGGCCACGGCCCCGCTCCAGGGGAACTTTGGCGCATTGGTGCAGCTCAAGCAGCTCCATCCCAATATGAAAGTGCTGATTTCCATTGGCGGATGGAATCCCCCCACCTACAACACGCTCTTCGACCAGGCGGCCAGTACGCAGGCTCAGCGTCAGGCCTTCGTCGGTTCGTGCGTCAATATGTTCATCCAGGGCAATATCGCCTCGGGTGTCTCCACCGGCACTCTCTTCGATGGCTTCGATATCGACTGGGAGTTCCCGAATGCAAACGATACAGCGAACTTCACGGCGTTGATGACTGAGTTCCGCAACGAGCTGACCACGTTGTCGGGAACGACCGGCAAAACATATCTGGTATTCGCCGATTTGGCTGCCGGTCCGTCAACTCCGGGTGCGGCCCCGGATTCGGGCAACGACGGTGGGTACGACACCATCGACATCGCGGGCCTGAACGCGGTGTTGGATTTCATGAATGTCGACGGCTATAACTACGCCGGAGACTGGTCGAATGCCACCAATGACGCGTCCCCTCTGTATGACGAGAGTGCTAGTCCGCTGTTCGGAAAAGGAGACACGATTGAAGCGACAGTACAGTACTATCTGGCGCACGGCGCCTCGCCGGCCAAGTACACCATGGGCTTCCCGCTCTATGGTGCGGGTTGGGCCGGAGGTCTGACCTCCGCAAATGGCGGTATGTACCAGAACGCAACCGGGGTTACGGATCCGACCGGAGCCACGACTCCAAACGGAACTTCTCCGGTTCCCAATGCCAATGGTGTAGGAAATTGCCCCACGGGTGACAACCAATCCAGTCCGACTGCGGGATGTGACGTCCTGTTGACCGACGGCCTGGCCACTTACGGGACAATCGTAAATCTGTTGAACAACGGCTTTACCTCCAGCTATGACTCAACTCGCTGTGTGGCCCGTATGTTCAACCCAACCACCAGCTCCGCCTTTAGCTATGACAATGCTGAGTCGGTGCAGTGCAAGGTGAACTACATCAAACAGAACGGCTTGGGCGGAGGATACGTTTGGGCGTTAAAAAACGATGACCCGAACGGAGACCTGACCAAAGCCTTGGCTACAGACCTCAATCCCTAGTTAGACCGGGCTCTGTAAAGATCTGGCGGCTAGTAACGAACACAAAGACAGGCTGGCGGGAATGTCAGCCTGTCTTTGGTTCTGTTTCGATAGAGATTGCGCAAACTCCGTTGAAAGTTGCGGCTCTCGACGGCCGTCATAGGGTGCGCAACCTCCGCATTTTCGGCAACCGACTTCTTCGAAACCACATTCGTCAACACAGTGAGTAGCGCCGGGATCTCGCGAGCAGATTGCCGAGTAACTCACCGGCCTTGATCGGCAAAACGCCGAGGGGGGCATCCCGCCACTGAAATGCTCTATCTTGGCGCCTGTAAGCCGAGGAATTTCGCCGAGCAAGACGCTGCTTGCTTTGTTTTTTCAGCTTCGAGGCGGCGGATTGTCGCCCGGAGCCAGTCGCCAAGCGCTTCCTCAATCTCCTGCTGCGTCCCAGTACGGTATAAAACATCGAGGGTTTCTCCGCTAGGCGACAATGGGATATGAATGCAGGGAGTTTGTTCTTTGCGGGCGTCTTCTGGGACGAACTGCATCAGGAGGCATTCACTGCATGGTTTGCGGTCGTTGGAGTTAAAGTTCATGCAAGTGGGGGAATCCTCGAAAACAAACCGCGGCCGCCACGATTCGCGCGCCAATCGGCCGTAACCGCCTTGCTCCAGAAACTCCAGCTCGAACTTCAATACGTCCAGCAGATTGCGATTATCCTTTGGCATAGGCTCACCGTTGCCACTAGTTTGCCCCGCGTTCCGAGGTGACGCCGTGATCGGCATCACAGGTCGTAGTGAGAGGAATCACGGACGTTATCCGCAGGCACAAGAGCCTGAAACTTGTCGAGCCCTGTCTTCAAGCAGATCATCAGGATTAGAGGGGCACCGCCGGAGTTGGTCACCGCATATCGACTCTGCCCTGCGTTACGCCCGAAACGCTGACGTTACGTGCACCTGTGACGAGGGACACGGAAACTCTTCGCTCAGACGGTTCAAACTTGCACCAGGTCTAACATTGGACTCCAGGGTGTATCCTGATGGCTATGTTGGACAGAGAACTGGAAGGGAGCTAGACGATGAAGAAGAGGATCGACGCCAAACTGCTCACTATCGCAACAGCACTTGCTGTTGTTCTGAGCCTTCCGCTGTCGGCGCATGCGCAAGATGCGTCGGCGACTTTCAAATCAAAATGTGCCGGCTGCCACGCCGCCGACGGAACTGGTTCGGCGATGGGGAAGAAATTGGGCACTCACGATTTCACATCCGCCGATGTGCAGAAAATGTCGGACGCAGAGCTCACGGGTATCATCACCAACGGCAAGAACAAGATGCCCAAGTATGGGTCTCTAAAGCCGGAAGAAATCAAGGGACTGGTGGATTACATCCGCACGCTGAAAAAATAGTCCTGGCGGTTCCTGACATCAAGATTTTGTGAAGATTGTTTACAGCGGCGGATGGTCCGCCGCAACGTTGGAAGTGTGTGCGCAAGCGCCGATAGAAAATAGAAGGAGCCGTGGTTTCAAATGACTTTGCGAGAACGTATACGAGACTCGACGCAGCCGATCTATTTTCTGGGACAGAATCCTATTACGCTTACAGGCGCTGTAATCACGACGAGCACGGCGCTTACGACGATCGCCTTCTGGTTCTATGACGTATTCCTCCCGGGGCCGCCACATCCTTATATTGGCCTGCTGGTTTTTCTGATCCTGCCCGGCATTTTTGTACTCGGCCTGCTGCTCATTCCTATCGGTATCTGGCTCAAACGACGAAGCCTGCGCGGGAGCGGAGCCTTGCCGAGAGTCTACCCAGCCATCGACCTGAGGCTGCCCGTGGTGCGACGCACCTTCGAGTGGGTGGCTTTAGCAACCCTGCTCAATCTTCTCATCATTGGGACTGCCTCGTACCGCGGCGTGGAATACATGGATTCGACAAGTTTCTGCGGGACGACTTGTCACACTGTGATGGAGCCCGAGTATACTTCTTATCAAAATTCCCCGCACTCCCGTGTGGCTTGTGTCGAGTGCCATATCGGGCCCGGAGCGGGGTGGTTTGTGCGATCGAAGGTTTCCGGTCTGCGGCAGGTCTTCGCCGTAACCTTCCATACTTATTCGCGCCCCATTCCTTCGCCCGTAAAGTACCTCCGGCCAGCACGTGAAACCTGTGAGCAGTGTCACTGGCCGCAACGCTTTACCGGCGACAAGTTCCTGGTCAATACCAGCTACAAGGAGGACGAAAAAAACACCCCTCAGACCGACGTGTTGCTGCTGAAGGTGGGCGGAACAACCTGGCAGGGCTCGGTCGGCATCCACGGTCACCACCTCGCCGATAACGCACGCATCCGCTACATTTCGACGGACCGGGAGCGGCAGACCATCCCCGCTGTCTATTACACCGACGATCAGGGAAAGATCACCGAATTCATTTCCACCGATGTCAAGCCAACCAAAGAACAATTGGACAAGGGTGAACATCGCACGATGGATTGCGTGGATTGCCACAACCGGCCCACGCATGAGTTTGACTTGCCGGAAAACGCCGTGGATAAGCAAATGTCACTCGGGCACATCAGCCCACAGCTTCCCTTCATCCGGAAGAAGGCGGTCGAGGTTCTCAAGGTGAACTACCCCACGCGCGACGTGGCGCGGCAAAACATCGCCGCCGAACTCAACAACTTTTATCGGACAAATTACCCGCAGATCTATCAGACCCGGCGCACTCTGGTGCAGCAGGCGAGCGATGAAGTCGCGGCCATCTACCTCCGCAACATCTTCCCCGACATGAATGTGACCTGGGGCGTTCACCCGAATAATCTTGGCCACAACGATTCGCCGGGTTGCTTCCGCTGTCATGACGGCAGCCATACTAGTTCCGATGGCCGCACCATCACGAACGATTGTTCGGCGTGTCATGAAGTTCTGGCGGCAGGGGAAGAGAATCCCAAAGTCCTCACCGACCTGGGAATGAAATGAGCGGCGGCAAATGTTGCAGAAAAGGAGGCGACGCGCGGCCGAGTTACTCGGGCAACTGAGGCTCGTGTATCCAGTCGTGCTTCTTTCTACTTGTCTTCTGTCATCTGGTCTTCTCTCATTCTGCGTGCCGATGCACGCCAGGACTCGGGCAGAAGCGAAGTTGTCCCAACCGCTCAAGCAAGACGAAAGCTGCCTCGCCTGCCATGGCCAAGCTGGTATGACCTCGGGCGGCGGCAAAAGCATCTCCATTGATCCCGCCAAACACGCAGCCAGCGTCCACGGCATTTTGGGCTGCACGGACTGTCACACGACCCTCAGGGACTATCCCCATCCCGCCAAGGTACCGCAGGTGAAATGCGCGACTTGCCACTCCGACGAGGCTTTGCACGTTCCTAACAGTGTGCATAGCGTGCTCGGCGCTGAAGCTTGCGAATCCTGCCACTGCAATCACCATGAAGTAACACCTGCGGCCCAGTTGGCTCCGGCAAAATGTGCGCAGTGCCATGCCGATGAAGTGAGGGAATTCCTGCAAAGCGTCCACGGACGAGCGGCCGCGGCAGGTGACCCGGATGCTCCAAATTGTATGTCCTGCCATGGGCCTGTCCATCAGATTCAGACCTCCAGCAATGCGGCCTCAGTGGTGGCCAAGGCGAATCTCGCTGACACCTGCGCCTCCTGTCACAGTAAGCGGCAGTTTCTCTCGCGCCACAACATTCCGTTCGCACATCCCGTGGAACTCTATCGGCAAAGCGTGCATGGAAGAGCGGTGGCGGGTGGAGACCGGGCTGCCGCGAGTTGCTCAGATTGTCATGGGAGCCATGGAATTCTCCCCCCGCAGGATGCGCGCTCCAAAATCAACCACTGGAATATCCCGGCAACCTGGGGACGATGCCATGCCGACATCGCCAAGATGTATCTTGAAAGTGTGCACGGACAGGCCGTGAAGTCCGGGGTACGCGATGCGCCAGTTTGCAGCGACTGCCACGGGGAACACCTGATCCTGGGGCCGAAAGAGCAGGGTTCGCTGGTGAACGCGTCGCGGGTCTCGATGGCCACGTGCGGGCGATGCCACAGCGATGAACGACTGGCGTCGCGTTACAATCTTCCAGCCGACCGCGTGCCTTCTTATGCCGACAGCTACCACGGCCTGGCCTCGCAAGGCGGATCCCAGAGTGTTGCCAACTGTGCCTCCTGCCATGGCGTGCATAACATCTTTCCGTCGGCCCCCCCGCGCGCCCCCGTGAATGCAGCGCACCTTCCCAAAACGTGTGGAACTTGTCACCCCGGCGCGGGTGAGCACTTCGCGATCGGGCCGGTGCACGTCCGAACTACCGCCGGGCCCGCGAATCCGGTCGTCAAGTGGATCCGTTGGACGTACTTGATCCTGATCCCGCTGACCCTGGGTTTCATGATCGTGCACAACCTGCTGGATTTTCTGGCCAAGCTGATCCGCCGGCAGCCGCGACACGAAAGCGGCGCACAAGTGTCCCGGATGAATCGGAACCTCCGCATTGCCCACTGGGGCGTGATCCTCAGCTTCCCGACGCTGGTCTTCACCGGGTTCGCGCTGAAGTTTCCCAACGCATGGTGGGCGCGTCCGCTATTGCTCTGGGAAGGGCACTTCGCGTTTCGCGGCGCCATGCATCGCGCCGCCGCTGTTCTGCTGATCGCATCCACCGTCTACCACCTCATCCACCTCGCGGTAGTCCGGCGCGCCCGCCTGGTCCTGAAAGCGATGCTGCCACGATTCAAAGATGCGACCGATCTGGTGCGGGTGCTGCTCTACAATCTGGGGATCACCAAAGTCGAACCGCGTTTCGCGAAATTCAACTATGCGGAGAAGGTGGAATACTGGGCATTCATGTGGGGCACCGTGGTGATGACGGTCTCCGGCGGTCTGCTTTGGTTCAATGACTTTACTCTGCGCCATTTTCCCAAGTGGGTGTCGGACGCGGCCACCGCCGTGCATTATTACGAGGCGCTGCTCGCGACTTTCTCCATTCTGCTCTGGCACTTTTACATGGTGATCTTCGACCCGCTCGTCTACCCGATGGATACCGCGTGGCTCGATGGCAAAGTCCCGGCCGATCATTATCGTCATTCCCGTCCGGAGTATTACCGCGCCCTGGAACGCGCCCACCTGATCGAACCGCCCACTGAGCCGGTGGATTGCGCCGACGAGCAGGGTGCTACCGATGGGCCAGGCGACAAACCACCCGCGAAAAGCTGAGAGTCTTTTCTAATAGCCTTCGGGAATATATCAGTTGATACATCCAACCTTCGTCGAGCGCCGCAACTGGGTTTTGGGCTCTTAGCCCGCGGCCTTAGCTTTGGCCTGCGATTGCGGGCGAGTGAAGGCGTAACCGGATGAAAGCCGTCAGAAGGCGGTGCCGGCAAATAAGCGGCCAATTCCCTAACAGGCTGCTGAAAACTCCGCTCCAATGCGGTTTCGGCAAGGGCAGGACTTCAGTCGTGCCGTTAAGTTCTTTAAAACGGACAGCGCTTCAGCGCCTGAGGTTCGCTTATGGAAGTGCAAACGAGTTTTTCAGCAGCCGGCTAAGCTGTGATAAGAGACTCCAATGCAACTCGGTTTGGGATCACCAGAGTCGACCCACTTTGCTGGATAAGACGCTGCTTCTTGAAGCCTGCGAAAAGCCGGCTGACTGTCTCTCGCGTGGTGCCGATCATCTGCCCGATTTCTTCGTGAGTCAACGCCATCCTCATTTGGCTGGGGTTTCTGGCTGTTGTGTTCTGGTCGAGCCATCCCACCAGCAATCGAGCCAGCTTTTCGCTGGCGGAATCAGAAAGAATCAGGTCACGGATCTCGCGGCAGGTGGAGGCATAATCTGCGCTGATGTGCTGCGTGACCCAAAGGGCGAGCTCGCCGTGAGCCCTCATGAGCCGCAGCAAATCACTTTGTCGCAAGAAGCTGACCTCGCTCGGCTCCAGAGTTTCAGCCGTAGCTTCATACTGGCGTCCGGAAACTACCGCGGCGATTCCCAGGGGCCCACCGGGTTCTACCATTCGCAGAATTAACGTCCTGCCATCGCTGCCGCAAATGGAGAGTTTCACCTGGCCCCGACGCGCGATAAACACTCCTCGCGGAGCCTGCCCTTCCGCAAACAGAACCGCACCGGTGGGGTAGGTAGTGGTAATGGCTTCTTGCTCCAGGGTCTCAGCCAATGCTGGAGGAAGGTCGCGAAACGTATTGTCCGCCGGTGCTACCTTCTGGACGTTGTTCGCGATACGTGTGGCCATAACCGCCTCCGCTCTCGGTTTTGCTTTGGCAGGTGCATCGCCATTCTTCCCCGGACCGGAGCAAGAGTTCCTTGAGCGTCTACGCACAACAAAACAGATTAGTTATCTTTACTTTTGCCGATCGTGGCCATGTTCCCACGTTGCCTGAGGAGTTCCGAAGTGGGTGCTTTCCCGCAGCAATGTGTGATCTCCATCACCCCACCGCTGGTTGCAGGACACGAGCTGGCGGTGGCCTCGAATCGGCTCATGCCTTCACCCCAAGGCCCTATGGATCGCATTCAGAAGCGCCGTCCGGCTAAAGGGCTTTTCGAGGAGAGTTGCGCCGGGCTCCAACACTTCATGGTCCGTCATCAATTCCCCGGTGTAACCGGACATATACACGACCTTCAGGGTCGGGTGGAAAGCGTTCAGGCGCTCAGCCAATTCAGGACCACTTAGGCGGCGCATGACCACGTCCGTCAGCAACAGGTCAATCGGATCGAGATGAGAATTTACGCATTCCAGTGCGGATTTCCCGTCCTCTGCCTCGATCACCGCATAGCCGTGTTCTTCGAGGAGCTTTCGGGTTAAGCTGCGCATGATTTCGTCGTCTTCCACCAACAGGATCGTAGTCTCCTGCCGTCTTGGACTGACGGTGTCCACTTCGGGTTTTGATCCGATCCCGATTTTGTGCTCCGCGCTGGGGAGATAGATCTTAAAGGTCGTCCCTTGTCCCTGTTCGGTGTAGACCAGGATGTGTCCTCCGCTCTGCTTGACGATGCCATAGACCGTGGCCAGGCCCAAACCAGTACCTTTGCCTGCCTCCTTGGTAGTGAAGAATGGCTCGAAGATGCGCGACACGGTGGGTTCGTCCATACCGCTGCCAGTGTCGCTGACCGCAAGCAGGACGTATTACCCGGG